>Ga0351928_1064_pt1 | contig 18023 bp, 12 predicted proteins | sample BONcelHT113001E8_FD_206858 | JGI IMG/M metagenome (GOLD analysis project Ga0351928, IMG submission 206858) | Enriched cells from coal bed in the Powder River Basin, Montana, United States - BONCAT cells T11 rep2 HSBNCT.T11.300.1.E8 ... | reverse complement strand
CCAGCACCATCTGGCAGAATTTGCGTCCAAACGAGCCCGTACCTCCCGTCACGAGGACTGTCTGTTTATTTAACAATTAAATCATTCCTTTGCCTCTCAATGTGGCTTCTCGCAGCAGACCGGTTACGACCTGGTCTAAATCCGGCATACTTTTTTGCAGCAGCTGTTCGGCTTTTGATATATCGAGCCCCAGATTATTTGCTCGCGGAATAACGGAAGACTCGATGACACTGCCGTCGCGGCAGGCAAACCTGGAATAGCCCAGGGCTGCGGCTATCTTAAGGATAAAATCCTTTTTGCTGAAACACTCTCGGCTGGCAATGTTGATTACCCCCGCAGGACGCAAGTCCAGCAAGTCATACAAAATCCCTACAAAACAAGGCACATCAATACTTGAAGTATAGTAATCTCTAAAGAGCGTAATCTCTTCATGTGAGTTCAAGGTGTCTATTATCCACTCCACAAAGGTAGGTGCCAGCTGATTCCCACGAAAGCCCACTATATTTGTCCGGACTACCAGTGCTGTCGGACAGGTTAAGGCAAACTTTTCACCGGCATATTTGGTGCGGGCATATTCGTTGAGAATTTGCACGCGCTCCTCTTCCTTGTGTTGGACAGGATTATCACCAGTGTAATAATGATCCGTGGAAATCTGTATGAAGTAGACGCCCGTCTCCTGCGCCAGTTTTGCGAGTATGGCTGCGGGTCTGGCATTAACCGTATACGCCAGGCCCGGGTTGTTCTCACAAGTAGCCAGGTTTACTTCGGCTACGGTATTTATCACGACATCTGGCTTAACTCCCCGCAGGGTTGAGGCTAAGCCGGAAATATCCGAAACGTCCAAAATTATATCACTGTTTTTGCGGGCTGCCCCCAATGCCTTAATGCCCCTTAGCGCAGCTTCCCGTATGATGGCTTGCCCCAGCATCCCGGTAGCTCCGAGCACGAGTATTTTCATGATTTTACCTTCTTACTCAATCAACTGCCTCGGCTTAAATCCGGGAGCCTCTGTTTGGATAACAATGCATTATACAGGCAGTAATCTTTGATTATCCCGGGATTCAAATTTTCCGGATTGATACTGTCATACTTGCCGTGTAAAAAATGATATTTGGAAAACTGCGTCTCCACATGCCAGCAGTGTATGTGTGCATGGTTCTCAACGGATTCAGCCGAGATGCTGTCGAAATCCAGATTGCAATAATCAGGAACTGGCGTTTTCATTACATGGTTGACGGCAATTTCCATGCTGTAAAGAATAGACACTCCCCTGAACCAGCCGGGCCATGCGCCGTGATTCTTCTTAAAATCATGGGTTAAAAGATACCTGTTTACTTCTAATCCCACCCGGCAAACGTCACAAACTTTTTCCGGCGCGCCATAATGGGTCGAGCCTGTGTTAAAAAAACCATGATGGTTCAAACCCAACTCCCCGGCTACCCGAAGGATATTCCTCTTTACCGTATCACCGTTAACATAGAGCCCACGTCCGACGGTGTAGGCTTTGGGGTAATAGGTATTCCAAGCCGGGGTGAGAAACACATCGGCATCAGTACGCAGGATATAATCATATTCCTGCAACTGCTCCGCCTGTGGTCCGGTCAGGCAGGCAATGGAATTGATATATCTGTAGGTTTGCATCTCGGGAGGTTCCTCGAGAGGAAGAAATTCAATTTTCCTGCAATCATGCGGCAGCCGCTTCAGAGCTTCCGGTGTACCAAAAACAACCAGTTCCGTATCCGGAGACCGGATATATTCCAGGGAGGTGTAAAGACAGGCAAAATGCACGATGAGGTGATGAAGGTTTTCGAGGTAGATAACGATAGCCCGACGCATGGCAGCCTCCCTGTAATAATGCTTGTATGCCATTATATGCGGGGTATATAAAGTTGTGAAATTACACCAAAAAAAAGCGCCGGAAATCTCCCTGCGCCCTGGAATTTTCTATGGCGGAAACCTTCCGATTGTTTGACGGTACTTGTAACCTTTTTCATCTTCGTATCATATAACTATATTGAATACAACATCCTACAAAGGAGGAAAAAACTATGGCAATAAATGCTCCAGGTTGTTATCCCTCTCCAAGACCGGGCGGTGGATTTGCTATCCTCTTCCTTGTTATCCTGATTATATTATTATTCCCGGGAATTTGGTTCGGGTTCCGCCCGGGAATTGGATAATTAATTTGTTAACTCCTCAGAATTAGCCATCTGATACCCTGTCTGTTGAATAGCTGTCTTAGCTCTGTTATGCGCCAAGACAGCTATTCCTATGTAAAACAGGTTATTATTATGCATTGTGCTATAATCTGACGAGCCCTGCAGTTTCTTAAACTATTCGCCTGTAACCCTTTTTATGTTCGAATCATATTACTATATTGAACACAACATCACTATAAAGGAGGCTAAAACTATGGCAATAAATAATCCAGGATGCTATCCCTATCCTCAAGCTGGTGGTGGATTTGCAATCCTCTTCCTGGTCATCCTGCTTATATTATTATTCCCAGGAATTTGGTTCGGATTCCGCCCGGGAATTGGATAGTTAATTATTACCTCCTCAGAATTAGCCATCAGAAATCCTGTCTAGAGAATAACTGTCTATGCTCTATAATGAGCTAAGACAGTTGTTTTTTTGGAATAAAGCTTTGATATTATTCCTGTCCTGATATATATGGATATATAGTGTGCTGTGTCAGCGTTATTTAGGCATGTATTTTTTCTCTATTTCCTGAACTTTGGAAAGGCCGATTATCTCATTTAGTTCCGGAAATGACATTTGATTCAGAACATCCCTGGTTGAACCCGTTCTCTTTAAGACCTCCAGGGTTTTTTCCATGGCTTTGAGTGCGGAAAGCAGTCCGGAGATGGGAAAAATGACAATCTTGTATCCCAAATCGCCCAGTTCCTTTACCGTTAAAAGGGGCGTCTTGCCGCCTTCCGTCATATTAACGAACAGCGGAGCCTTGATTTTCTCTGCTATTGTCTGTAATTCTTCGACTGACTGGGGAGCATCCACGAAAATAATATCCGCTCCCGCTTCGTGATAGGCAATTCCCCTCTCAATAGCAGCCTCCAAGCCGAGGGGTGCCCGGGCATCCGTTCTGGCTATGATGAGCATGTCCTTGCGGGCATCCGCAGCCGCCCTGATTTTGGCAGCGTGCTCGGCTAAGGGAACGACTTGCTTACCTTCCATATGTCCACACCGCTTTGGAAACACCTGGTCTTCCAGGTGCATGGCGGCGACGCCTGCTCTTTCATATTCGTGGACAGTACGAATGACATTGAGGGGATTGCCATACCCGGTGTCGGCATCAGCTATTAAGGGGATATTAACAGCATTGGCAATATTTTTGGCGTGTGTTGCCATCTCTACCATGGTTATAAATCCATAATCCGCCATACCCAGGACCGAAGCCGCTGTCCCGTAACCGGTCATATAGACCACGTCAAATCCGGCTTTTGCTACCATCCGCGCAGACAAACCATCATAGCAACCCGGGGCGACAATAATACCCGGTTCTGCCATTAATTCTCTCAGTCGCAATGCTTTATTCATTCATGTTCCTCCCTTTGCAATCACCGAGAATAAGTGTACGCTCGGAAATGTCTAATTAATTTATCGCGTTTTAATCGCATTTACCAACACATAAAGGCTCCTGCATATGTATCAATATATGCCTCTTTACATTTTACATTAATCCCTATCAGAATAGAATAGCTCTTGACACTCAATGTTGTCATTTGTTGTCAAATTGCTATTATCCCTAATAAAAAAGCCCCAGGGCAAAAACCCCGGAGCATTACTTTCAGTTGGCGGAGAGGGTGGGATTCGAACCCACGGAAGTTTCACCTTCACACGATTTCGAGTCGTGCGCCTTAAACCGGACTCGGCCACCTCTCCATAATATATTGATTCTATGAATTTGCAATTCGGCAATCTATCCTTGTTTCCGCTTCCACCAATCGACAAGCCCTTGTGCATTATTAATGATATCGTGCTCCAACAGCGCCGGAATTGGTCTATCCTGAGGCAAGCCTATTTTTTGCAGCTCCGCCGCAGCTATCTCGTGCAGCCTTTGCGCCACATGTTGCCAGGTTGCTCTGCTCTTATCGCCGCCCATTATTTCTTCAGCGGCCTGTACAGCAAGAGGCAATAAACTCAGGCAGATGTCAAAATATAAATCTGGACGCGACTTAGAAGGTCCAAAATGCGAAAAATATAGTTTGTCCGGCTTCAAGCTCTGGAGCTTTTCAACAGAGCGCTTAAAGGCCAGAGGGTCAAACTGGTTAGGAACGGAAGCTGGTAAGCAGAAAGTAATACCCTGTGTTTCTATCTCCGGATAAATAAGACCTGCCATATCTCCGCAAAAGATACCATTTGTCATACTATCCCACAAAGTAAAGTGGGTCCGTGAATGACCTTCTCCGTGCATAAAAACCAGGCTCCTGTCGCCGAGGTCTATTACTCCATTATCTTCGATACTGATAATTCTATCTTCCGGTACCGGATAGACGGGAAGCATCATCTCTTCAAAATCCGGGAAAAAATCTCTCGACCCTTCGACAAGGGCTGTCGGGTCAATGAGAAAACGGGCTCCGCGAGGATGAACGACCAATTGAGCTTGGGGGCATTTTTGCAGGATATAACCGGCAGCGCCGGCGTGGTCGAGATGAAGATGGGTTACTATTACGTAAGCTAAATCCTCAGGTGCATAGCCTTTTTGAGCAAGTGCGTTTAAAACAAGCCCGCCGGACGGGCCAGGCCCTGCTTCAACCAGCGCTAACTTCTTTCCCTCAATCAGATATCCCGATGTTCTATCCTTGATATTGCGATCGTAAAAGTCAAAAAAAGCAATTCCGTCTTCAAGTTCTGTCAATACTGGGGTTATCTTTTCTCTCATTTATGCCTCTCTTCTCCCAGGTCTTATTGGAAAAGGTTTTTCTACCGTTTATTCTGAAAAAACTCGCGCAACAATGCGCCAGCTTCGCTTGCGAGCACACCGCCTGTTATACGTACTTGATGATTGAAACCAGGAAACTGCAGGATATTAAGGAGCGTTCCGGCAGCGCCTGCTTTGGGGTCATCAACACCGTAGACAACACGGTTAATCCTGCTTTGTACCATGGCCCCTGCACACATCGGACAGGGTTCCATCGTAACATAAAGCACCGCCCCGTTCATACGCCAGCCCTGCACTCTTGTTCCGGCATCACGCAGAGCCAGTATTTCGGCATGTGCTGTCGGGTCGTGCGCTGTCTCCTTTTGATTGTGACCGCGGCCGATTATCTCGCCGGCGAGGACAACCACAGCTCCGACAGGAACCTCACCCAGGGCAAAAGCCAGCCTGGCCTCACTAAGGGCTTCTTGCATATACAACTCATCATCCATAAAACACACCACAATACCTGCTCTATTATGCAATTTCTTGTCATAATAAAATAATATGGTGCGCCCGGCAGGATTCGAACCTGCGGCAGACGCGGATTAGGAATCCGCCGCTCTATCCTACTGAGCTACGGGCGCATGGTTAGCATATAATTCAAAAACGGTCATTTGCCTGCTGCTATTGACGGCGGCCGACAACTGACCTGAAGAAATTTTTAAAATGGCGTGCCCGGCAGGATTCGAACCTGCGACCCTTTGATTCGTAGTCAAATACTCTATCCAGCTGAGCTACGGGCACAATTCATAGCAAATATAGTGGCGGAGAGAGAGGGATTCGAACCCTCGATACAGGTTTAGGCCCGTATAATCGCTTAGCAGGCGACCGCCTTCAGCCGACTCGGCCATCTCTCCACACAGACTGCAAATACCATTATACACATTTTACCCGGGGTAAGTCAAACGTAAATTCTGGGTCGTTGCCATAACCAGCAAGCTTCGGGTGCAGTTTAGCGCCCTTATTCTTTGCCTGCAAATATATTTCGTATTTTCCCTTGCCCAAGCAAATAATTAAACAGGGCAATAGATATTATGCCGGCAACAACCCGATAGATTGAGTAGAATAGTTCAGCAGAAGAAACATTTGTCTCGAGATACATATATATTGCTGTAAAAAGTACGATTATAAACAATATACCTGACACCACTCTGCTCAGTTTAATCTTGAATTTCGGTACAAAGGAATGGAAGACAAAGAGGAAAACGTACGGCCCCAAGAGATAGTAGACTATTTCTATTTTTTCCCAATACACGCTCGCCATCATATAGAGCATCAGCGTTAAAGTTATATGAATAATGTAAGAGACTATCGCTGCTCCGGCAAGAGATACAGGTATAGCAGTGATCCACCGTAACCAATAAAGCAATCTGCCTATTTTCATAGAGCTCTTTTCCGCCTTTCAAGTGTTACTATTATCCTGCTATGCTGTGTTTTGTGATAGGGAGACATCTCATTGGAGTACCCCTTTTTAATGAAAGACCGGTGATTTTGCAATCCCGGCCTCTTTATGTGCTAAATATTAATGGCGGAGGGGGTGGGATTCGAACCCACGGAAGCCTCACGACTTCAACGGTTTTCAAGACCGCCTCCTTCAACCGCTCGGACACCCCTCCACAACCACGTCTCAGCAATACCGCTATTACTCTGTTTTGCCCTTTCAACGACAACGTCTAATATAGCATGTTATTCGGGCGATGTCAACAATCCAAGCCTGTTTTGGTATGACAGGCCCAGTCCGGCCCAGGCCCAGAAGACGAACGAAGACCGGATATCAAACCCCGGTCTTCGTTCGTCGTTAATATGCCTTTTCAACAGCGTTTAAGAACATCCCGTGTCAGTCTTAAAACTCCTTATATTTATTGCGCTTTGTATAGGTGGTATGCAGTAATTCATGGGAGTGATGCCCGAGAGGCTTTTCAAGGAAGTCTTCATACAGCTTGGTGATGAAGGGGTTTTCATGAGATTTCCGCAGCGCTTTCGCCTCATCCTCATCATAAAGCGCCTTAATCCTCTTCTGTCTGATTTCATCGTTTGTAGGCCTTGGCTGCCCGCCGCCGCTGATGCAACCACCTGGGCATCCCATGACTTCAATGAAATGATAAACGCTTTCGCCATTTTTTATCTGTTGCATTAATTGAGACGCGCCGACCAAGCCGCTCGTAACAGCAATCTTTACAGTAACCCCGTTCAGGAATTCCCATTGTTTTTTGGCATCCTCTATGGTGAATTCTGCTGTTTTTATCCTGTCCAGTCCCTGAATCGGTGTGACATGAAGCTGTTCAAAGGGAAGCTCACGACCTGTTACAAGCTCATACACAGTTCTGAGTGCCGCTTCCATAACCCCGCCGGTAACACCGAATATATCGGCTGCGCCCGTTGAAAGACCTAAAGGGTTGTCATAGTCAGTATCGGGCAGATTTCTAAAGTCAATGCCAGCATCCTTAATCATTTTTGCCAATTCCCTTGTCGTCAGTACAGCATCGACATTGGGGACACCGCCATTTTGCATTTCCGGTCTTGTTATCTCATATTTCTTGGCAGTGCATGGCATAACGGATACAACAAAGATATTCCGGGGATTCATTTTTATCTTATCTGCAAAATAGCCCTTGCATAATGCGCCCAGCATCATGTGCGGAGACTTGCAGGAAGATAAATGACCAACTAAATTCGAATAATAATGTTCAATAAACTTGATCCAACCGGGACTGCAACTGGTAATCATCGGAAGAGTCGGTGCCTCTTTTGCGCCGGCGAAGCCGGTTTTGCTGAGCTGCTCCTCTGTTATTAAATTCTGCGAATAGAAATATTGTGTCAGCCTGCTCAGGAGTTCCGTACCTTCTTCAATAATCGTCAAGTCTGCGGCAAAGTTGGTATCAAAAATATAATGGAACTTCATTTCGCGAAGCGCGCTTACCATCTTGCCCGTGACCCTGGTTCCCGGTTCATAGCCGAATTCTTCTCCCAACGCTGCACGGACAGCCGGAGCCGTCTGCACAATAACCACTTTGTCCGGGTCCTGCAGTGCTGCCCAGACCGCCTTGGTTGCATCCTTCTCCTTCAACGCACCCACCGGGCAAACCGTAGTGCATTGTCCGCAGTACGTGCAGGTTGACGCATTAAAGGGCAGATTTTCGCCCGGGCTTACTACAGAGGCAAACCCTCTGAACTGCGTATTCAATATGCCTACTCCCTGAACTTCATTGCACATTGTAACGCAACGTTTGCAGAGTATGCATTTTGAAGCGTCCCTGACAATGGAAGGAGACGACTCATCCAGCACATCCTTTGATTTTTCTCCTTCAAACCGGGAATCTTCAATCTGAATCAACTCACCCAGTTTCTGAAAATCACAATTCTGATTTCTCGAACACTGCAGACATTCCTTGGGATGGTCGGAGAGCATCAATTCATATAGCAATTTGCGCGCCTCTCTAACTCTCTTTGTGTTTGTCTGAACGACCATTCCTTCACGTACACGGGTAATGCACGAAGCTTGCAGATTTTTGTCGCCTGCAACTTCGACGACACAGATTCTGCAGGAGCCATATTTATGAACCCCTTCAAGATAGCACAGCGACGGTATCAGGATGCCATTTTGCTTGGCAGCTTCCAGGATCGTGGTTCCTTCCTCGGTGCAAATGTTTTTACTGTTTATAGTCAAATTTATCATCTTATCTCACCTCTTTCTTCAGTTAAATCCGTCTGTCACATCTTAGACATCTCATGGCCTCGGCTATGGCGTTTAATCTGTGAAAACCTTTAGTCACTTCGTTGAAATTGTGCTTTCTTTCTTCTGTTTCAAGGTATTCCATGCCAAACCTGGCATGCTCTTCTACTTCAAAATCATCCATGCTCATCGGAATATCAATTGGCTCGCCTTTATTGAGGATGCCTTTGCCTCCCAAGTACTTATCAATCGAAGTTGCCGCTTTTTTGCCATCGGCAATAGCCGTTATGACGACATCGGACCCTCTGACCACGTCCCCGCCTGCAAAAACACCCGGCATAGAAGTCATCTGGGTGTCAGGATCAACAATGAACGTACCCATAGGAGTAGCTTCGACCTCCTCTTTTTTAACGAACGGCAGGTCTGAATATTGGCTGACAGCCGGTATGACGAGGTCAAAATCCATAGTAAATTCCGATCCTTCAATCTTGACCGGTTTTTTTCTGCCATCGCTGTCAAAGCCTGAAAGCTCCATTCGATAGCATCTTATCTGTTCAACCTTGTTTTTTCCGAGAAATTCAAGGGGTGCAACCAATTCGTGAACAATGACGCCTTCCTCGATAGCTTCTAAGATTTCTTCATTATCAGCCGGCATATCATCCTTGGTCCGCCTGTAAAGGAGGTGCACTTCGTCAGCACCTTTTCGTATCGCCACTCTGGCAGTGTCAAATGCAGTGCTGCCACCTCCAATGACTGCGATTTTCCCCCTCAAATCTACTTCCTTGCCCAAATTCACATCCTTAAGTAAATCAAAGCCATGGTAAACACCTGGCAGCTTTTCACCTTCCACACCCACTTTTCTGGAGAGCTGGGCGCCTGTTGAAATATATAAGGCATCATGCTTTGTCCTTAACTCATTGAAGGTTATGTCCTTGCCAACCTCCGTGTCAGTAATAATTTGAACACCGACCTGTTTGATAGTATCAATTTCTTTCTTTAAAATTTCCTTCGGCAGGCGATATTCCGGAATCCCGAAAACCAGGACCCCGCCGGCAACGGGCTGAGCTTCATAAACTACAACATCATACCCCAGACGGCCAAGGTAATAGGCACAAGTCAGTCCCGAAGGCCCTGCCCCGATAACACCCACTGATTTTCCGGTTTTCGGGAAGATTAGATCCAAAAATGGCTCATGGCTCTTTAATGCTTCATCCGCCGCATAGCGCTTCAGATCACGGATTGAGATCGGTTCATCCAACTGCCCTCTCCTGCATTTATCTTCGCATGGGTGCGTGCAGACTCTCCCGCATACGGACGGGAATGGATTTTCCTGTCTGATTAGATTATACGCATCCTTGACCCTGCTCGCAGCTATCAACGCGAGGTAGCCGGGCACATTGACACTTGCAGGGCACGCATTTTCACAGGGCGAAATGAACAGCTCGGAGCATACCCCTGCGCGGCAGTATTTGTACTTAATATGTTCTATGTATTCATCCCTGAAATATTTAATCGTGCTGAGCACCGGATTTGGTGCGGTCTGTCCGAGTCCGCACAATGCGGTATCCTTAATTTTATTTCCGAGTTCCACCAGAAGGTCGATATCTTCCATCTTCCCTTCTCCCCTGGTAATCCGCTCCAGTATCTCCAGCATTCTCTTGGTGCCTAGCCTGCATGGCACACACTTTCCGCAGGATTCATCCTGAACGAATTCCATGAAATACCGGGCAACGTCAACCATGCAAGTATCCTCATCCATTGCTATCAAACCGCCGGATCCCATGATGGCACCAAGTTCAACGAGCGAGTCATAGTCAATCGGTGTATTCAGATAATCGCTGGTCAGGCACCCTCCTGAGGGCCCCCCTGTCTGGGCTGCCTTGAATTTTTTGCCTTTTGGGATTCCTCCGCCTATACTGAAAATTATTTCACCAAGCGTTATTCCCATCGGCACTTCTACAAGCCCTGTGTTATTAATATCTCCGGCCAGAGCAAATACTTTCGTGCCTTTGCTTTTTGCTGTTCCTATCGATGCAAACCATTCAGCTCCGTGCAGAAGAATCTGTGGCACATTGCCCAGCGTTTCGACATTATTGATGACTGTCGGTTTGCCGAAAAGCCCTTCATCAGCAGGAAAAGGCGGTTTTTGCCTGGGCTCTCCCCTTTTACCCTCTACTGAATACATGAGCGCGGTCTCCTCACCGCAAACAAAAGCGCCGGCTCCAATCCTTATTTCTATATCAAATTTGAAATCGCTGCCGAAAATATGATCGCCGAGAATATTTCTCTCCCGCGCCTCGTTAATGGCATACTCAAGTCCTTCAATCGCCAAAGGATATTCCGCACGAACATAAACATACCCCTGACTAGAACCAATTGCATAACCGGCAATCGCCATCCCCTCAACAATAGCGTGAGGATTGCCTTCCAGAAGGCTTCGGTCCATAAATGCGCCCGGGTCACCCTCGTCAGCATTACATATTACATATTTCTGCGGGCCTTTTGCTTTCGCCGCAATAGCCCATTTAAGACCGGTGGGAAATCCGCCGCCGCCACGACCGCGAAGCCCTGCTTTCTTAATTTCAGCGACGACCTGCTCGGGCTTGTATTCTGTCAGCACCTTCTCAAGCGCATGATACCCGTTGTGATAGATATATTCATCCATTGAGCGATAACTTATCATGCCGCAATCCCGCAAGACCACCTTGTTTTGTCCCTTGAAAAAAGGAATATCCTCCATCAGCGGGAACTTTTTGCCTGTCTCCCTGTCCGTATAGCATAATTCCTCTACTATCTGATTCTCCAGAAGATGCTTTTTGACAATCTTTTTCATATCCTCCGGTTTAAGCTTGCAGTAAAAAATACCTCCCGGCATGACAGTCAATCTCGGGCCTTCGGCGCAGATTCCGATACACCCGGTCAGCACGAGTTTTGCCTGGCTGGTCAGACCTGCTGATTCCAGTGCCTTGATTAACGCCTCGCGAACTTCGCCACATCCTGCAGACACACAACCTGATCCAGAGCATAACAGGAGTTTCCATTTGTATTTTGCACTTTCCTCTTCGAAATGCTGCTTAACATCAGCCAAATCCTTGCTGTTTTGGATCTTGACTTTCTTTTCTTTATCCACTTCTTTCACATCCTTCAAGAGTACTGTTTCAGAATCTGTTGGATCTTATTGGGATTCACTTGTCTGTATACCTTGTCATTCACCCTAATAGCCGGTGCCAGACCACAAGCGCCCATGCAACGCACCACTTCCAGAGAAAACTTCATGTCTTCGGTCGTTTCCCCTACATTTATTCCCAGAACCTCTATCAGTTTGTCGAGAATTTTCTTTCCGCCCCGGACATAGCAAGCTGTGCCGAGACAGACAAATATGGTATACTCCCCTTTGGGTTTTGTTGAAAAAAAGGAATAAAAAGTTAAGACCCCACTGACTCGGGAAATCGGCAAATCCATTTTTTCAGCAATAAAACTCTGCACCTTTTCGGGCAGGAATCCAAAGATTGCCTGCGCCATATGCAATATCTGAATAAGATTGCTCTCTTTGTGCTGGTAATCTTCAATTACCTTGCTGAGAATGGTAAATTTCTCCTCTTCACTCTTTTCCTTGCAGGCGTGCTGCTTAACAACTTCTGCCATTTTAACCCCCCCATTATATTTTTCATCTACTAAAACCACCGGTATGATTCCACTAATAAAAAAGGTTCCTTGCTTATCTGCCTGATCTCGACAACTCAAAACCAAAAATATGTAGCTTTTTTTATAACTATATAGTGCTTAATTATATATATATATGACAGCTTTATAGCTAAATATGGTTAAATATTTAACTATTTTAGTCTAACATCTCTGTCTGAAAATTGCAATAAACTCAGCCGAAATTTTAGGCTGACAATTCAAAACTTTAGTCATCTTTAACGCTTTTCTCTTAATTAAAGCAGGACAAGTGCATTCCCATAACCTAGGAACGCACTTGTCCTGCTTTTTGCTATTCTTTTATCGAGGGATTTCTCTGTTCTTAATATGTCCTAAGAAACATCCAACATCTCTTTACTTCCTCGTAATCCTTGCAATGTCGCCCATATACGGCTGCAATACCTTCGGAATTATGACACTGCCATCTTCTTCCTGATAGTTCTCGAGAATGGCAGACGTAGTCCTGCCAATCGCCAAACCGGACCCGTTGAGCGTATGCACATACTCAGGTTTGCCGCTGTCCTTCGACCTGAATCTTATATTAGCGCGACGCGCCTGAAAATCCTCAAAATTGCTGCACGAGGATATCTCACGATATGTTTCAAAGCTCGGCAGCCAGACCTCCAGGTCATACGTTTTCGCTGAGGAAAACCCTATATCACCGGACGAAAGGCAGACAACCTGATACGGAAGCTCCAGAAGCTGCAGTACGGTCTCGGCATTAGCGGTCAGCTTTTCAAGCTCATCATAGGAGCTGTCCGGGCGAGAAAATTTGACCATCTCGACCTTGTTAAACTGATGCTGTCGAATTAGCCCACGGGTGTCACGCCCGTGTGCTCCCGCCTCAGCTCTGAAACAAGGACTGTAGGCCACATGAAGAATCGGCAGATTCTCCTCAGCCAGTATCTCGTTTCGATAGATGTTAGTGACAGGCACCTCAGCAGTAGGTATGAGGAAATAATCGACGTTCTCGAGATGGAACATATCCTCCTCGAATTTCGGCAGCTGACCGGTGCCATACATGCTCTCCCTGTTTACCATAAAGGGCGGGATAAGCTCTTCATAACCATGCTTGGTGATGTGCAGGTCAAGCATAAAGTTGATTAACGCTCTTTCGAGCCGCGCGCCGACCCCTTTATAGAAGGTAAACCTTGCTCCGGTAACCTTTGTTGCCCGTTCAAAATCAAGGATGCCCAAGTCTTCGCCAATATCCCAATGCGGCTTGGGCGGAAACATAAATTTCCGCGGCGTCCCCCATTTCCGCTCTAATCTGTTGGCGCTTTCATCCGGTCCTACAGGAACTGAGCTATGCGGCATATTCGGTATTGCCAGCGCTATTGCCTTGAGCTTCTCATCGATTGCGCGTATTTCTTCATCGAGATCTCTAATCTGCTGCGAAACCTCACGCATTTCCAGCACCATACTGTCTGCGCATTTTCCGGCTTTCTTCAGCACCCCGATTTCTTCAGAAACAGTATTACGCTTAAATTTCAGCTGCTCGGTGACGACCAGCTTGGTACGCCGGTCTCCATCAATCTTAATAAACTCGTCGATGATATCCGTATTGCTGTTGCGATTTAGCAGACTTGCTTTGACTGCCTCCGGATTACTGCGTATATATTTGATGTCCAGCATTTCAAACTCCCCCTTTTTTGACTTCTACCGTTCAAAAAGAGACGTACGTTGCTTGTTTGACATCGGCAATTTTACGGATTTGATCCATGACGCTCTCATTTACTGCCTGATCTATTTTCAAAACCATGAGTGCTTTGCCGCCCTGCTCTTCGCGATCCAATTGCATCCCGGCAATGTTGATTTCATATTCTCCGAGAATCATGCCCATTTGTCCAACTAGCTTGGGCCTGTCACGGTGCATAACAAGAATCAGATGCCCTGTCGGCTGAATATCCAAAGAGAATTTGTCCATCCGCAAAATCCTCAGCTCATTATTCTTGAATACTGTCCCGGAGAATGATTTCTGCCATTCGTTTCCACCCTTGATAGTAATGGTAATAAGATTCGTATAGTCTTCTGCCTGTGAACTCTTGATTTCTCTGACCTTTATACCCCTCTGTTTGGCTACAAGCGGGGCATTGACATAGTTTACAGCTTCATGCAGGGACGGCCTTAACAGCCCTTTTAAGAAGGTATTTGTCAACGAGCTTAAATCGAGATTGGCGATGTCGCCGGAATATTTAAGCTCAATATCATCGATCGGCCCTTCGGCCAGGCTTGTCGCCAGTTTCCCGAGCTTTTCTGTTAAAACCGTATAAGGCTGCACAACGGACATAAGCTCCGGTTTGATAAATGGAATATTGACCGCATTTTGTACCGGTTCGCCGCGCAGGACCCGAATCACTTCATGGACTACGTCTATAGCTACGTTGACCTGGGCTTCCTGGGTCGAGGCGCCCAAATGCGGCGTTGCGACAACTTCTTGTAACGAGAACAAGGGACTGGCCGTCTCCGGTTCTTTCTCATATACATCCAAAGCTGCTCCGGCCACTTTTTTTCCGACGATAGCGTCATATAAGTCGGCCTCGTTGATGAGTCCGCCACGGGCTACGTTGATAAGCCTGACGCCCTCTTTCATAATCGCAAACTGGTCCTTGGCAATCATATTTCTTGTTTCCTTCGTCATTGGCATATGCACTGTAATGAAATCACTTTCTCTAAGCAGTGTATTAAAGTCCGCCAACTCTACTCCGGCCCTTTTGGCCACATCCTGATTTACGTATGGATCATAGACTATTATCTCCATGCCGAAGGCTTTGCACCTCTTGCCAACCTCGGAGCCTATCTTGCCGAAACCGATTATGCCCAGTTTTTTATTGCGCAGTTCTACGCCAACAAATTTAGAACGGTTCCACAGCCCCTGACGCAGTGTCTGGTCGGCCTGCGGGATATGACGGGCCAGCGCGAGCATCATGCCTACGGTATGTTCTGCAGCCGAGATTGTATTGCCGTCAGGCGTATTGACAACGACGACGCCCTTCATCGTAGCAGCCTCCACATCGATATTATCTATACCGACTCCGGCACGCCCCACTACCTGAAGCTCTTGGGCATTTTCGAGAATCTTTTTCGTGATCTTGGTCTCACTGCGTACTACGATAGCATGGTACTCCGCGACGATGGCGCTTATCTCATCCTCGGTCAGCTTCAATTTCACATCTACTTCCAGACCAGTCTCCTGTTTGATAATATTAACGCCTAAATCTGAAATAGGGTCACAAACTAATACTTTTTTCATTAATCTTTCTCTCCTTTCAATTTCTGCGGGTAAATAAAACGTCCCTAACCTAACGGTTAGGGACGAGATTGTTTCCCGTGTTGCCACCCAGCTTGGTCATAAACCTATGACCCACTCTTTCCATGCGTATCGGACATGACCGCCGGTTTTTCCGGATGCTCCGGGACGGAATTCAACAAATGACCTGCCGGCTCGCACCATCCACCGACTCTCTTTAAAGGCCTGTCTGCTTACTTTTTCCCATCAACGCTTATTTGCAAATGTTATAGAGATATATTACTACAAAGCTTTAGCCAATGCAAGTTCTATTTGCAGATATCATAGGTGTCGCGGGCAATCATTAATTCCTCATTCGTTGGTATAACAAAAACCTTTGTTTTAGCATCGATGGTGGACACGTCAGCCTCGACGCCCCTCGTGAAGTTCTTGTCCGGATCGATTTTCACACCCATGAAATCAAGTCCGCTGCAAATCTTCATACGCATCGAAGAAGAATTTTCGCCAAGTCCTGCTGTAAAGACAATGGCATCAGCGCCGTTTAATACGGCAGCATACGAACCGATATATTTTTTAACTGCATACGCGAAGCGGTCAAGAGCTAACTGGGCTCGGTCATTTTTATCTTCGATTGCGGCATTTTCAATATCCCGAAAGTCGCTACTTACGCCGGACAGACCGAGAACCCCGCATTGCTTGTTTAAGAAGCTGTTCGTTTGTTGAAAATCCCATTTTTCTTTTTCCATCAGGTAAAAAACGATGGCGGGGTCCAAATCTCCCGATCTCGTGCCCATCATAACGCCCTCAAGAGGCGTGAAGCCCATGCTCGTATCTACGCTTACACCGTTTTTAACAGCTGTGATACTCGCTCCATTACCCAGATGGCAGGTAATAATTTTAAGATCGTTTAACGGCCTTTTCAGCATAACTGCCGCACGCTCGGCAACATATTTATGAGAAGTGCCGTGAAACCCGTATTTACGGATCTTGTATTTTTTATAATAATCATACGGAATCCCATAAACATAGGCATACGCAGGCATGGACTGATGGAAGGCCGTATCAAATACTCCTACCTGTGGCAAGCTTGGCATAATCTTCTGGCAGGCTTCTATCCCCATAATGTTCGGGGGATTATGTAACGGTGCCAACTCAATATTCCTGATGAGGGATTCTTTAACCTCGTCCGTTATCAGTACAGACCCAGAAAAATCTTCGCCGCCGTGCACTACGCGGTGCCCGACTGCGGCTATTTCATCGGTCGATTTTAGCACTCCATGATTAGGATCAGTGATTGCTTTAATTACGAGTGCTATTGCTTTTTCATGGTCAGGAATCTCATCTTCGATAATGTATTTTTCAGCGCCTCTTTGATGTGTCAGAACTGATCCTTTCAAGCCAATACGCTCAACAAGTCCCTTCGCGAGAACTTGTTCATTTGCCATGCTGAACAATTGGTACTTCAATGAAGAACTGCCACAATTGATTACTAAGATTTTCAAAATTATTCTCCTCCCGTCTAATTGTATTTATGGTTGGTTGTAATCAGTTTAATTGTATAAAAATTAAATGCCATATAAAAGTAGTCTGCGTTCTAGACACTACTATATTACACCATTCGTACATCCCTTACAATAATGACATGTGAAATATTTACTTCTAATATTTCACATTGCCGGCTCTTTTACTCCTCTTCTTCCTTGGTAACAAACCTTGCTACCGCAACGACTTTATCATCATGGGTCATACGCATTGTCGTAACGCCCTGCGTAACCCGGCCCATTACGGAAATATCATCTACCGATGTCCTGATCATAATGCCGTCCTGCGTTATCAGCATTATTTCGTCTCCCTCAAAGACGACCATAATCCCGATAATCACACCGTTTCTCGGGGTTATTCTCAGTCCGAACAGTCCCTTGCCTCCGCGCGACTGCGTACGGAACTCTGTCAGCTTTGTGCGCTTGCTGAAGCCTTTTTCAGTGACGACGAGTAAATACGCGCCCTCTTTATAGATATCCATGCCAACAACCCTGTCGTCCGCAGCAAGCCTAATCCCAATTACGCCGCGGGATGTCCGGCCCATTCTGCGCACATCATCCTCGGAGAAACGAATGACCATCCCGTGTTGAGTTGCAAGAATGATGTCATCCTCCCCTTGCGTGAGTTGTACTCCGACTAGCTCGTCATCTTCATCAAGGGTAAGCGCGATAATCCCGTCTTTTCTGGAAGTATCATATTCAATCAGACTTGATTTTTTTACTATCCCATTTTTCGTAGCTGTTAACAGGTGTGCGCCCTGCGCAAATTCCCGTATGGGGATTACTGCCGTAACTTTGTCTTCGCCGGTCAGACTCAAAAGATTTACAATAGCCGTCCCTTTCGACTGACGACTCGCATCAGGTATTTCATAGCCCTTAAGCCTGTAAACCTTCCCTTTGTTCGTGAAGAAAAGA
>Ga0351928_1063_pt1 | contig 18338 bp, 10 predicted proteins | sample BONcelHT113001E8_FD_206858 | JGI IMG/M metagenome (GOLD analysis project Ga0351928, IMG submission 206858) | Enriched cells from coal bed in the Powder River Basin, Montana, United States - BONCAT cells T11 rep2 HSBNCT.T11.300.1.E8 ... | reverse complement strand
CGGAAGATGCCCGCGTTGTTCACCAGCACGTCGATGCGTCCGTGGGCTGCCAAGGTCTGGGCCACCAGTGCATCCACCTGCGCCTTGTCGCCTACGTCGCAGCGCACATACAGCGCGCCCAGTTCCGCAGCCAGGGCTTGGCCGCGTGCATCGTCCACATCCACGATCACCGTTTTGGCGTCTTCAACCGCAAAGCGGCGGACGCAGGCTTCACCAATGCCTTGCGCGCCACCGGTAACGATGCAGACGCGGCCTGTGTGGCCAAAGTGAATGGAAGACCGGAGGGATGGTATGGGGCTTGTAGGATTCATGGGCGTGGATGGTAGCGGCTGGGGGAGGAGGGTGGACCGGAAACCTGCATTAGCTTCGAGCTACCGCCAATGCGCGGGCCCAAGGGCGATCAATGCCTGTTCTCGCTTTCTGCGGGGTTTGCAAGGAAGCCCCGCAGACCGTCAGCGCACCGGCTGCCGGGCACCTACCCACTCAGGCGGCGGCTGCCACGCCCGAATCCAGTGGATCAGATCCGGCAGCGGCATCGGCCTGGCAATGCCATAGCCCTGCAGGCCATCGCACCCCAGATCGCGCAGTGCCTCGGCATGGGCCGGGGTTTCCACGCCTTCCGCCACCACGGTGCGGTTGAATGCGTGGGCCAGGCTCACGATGCCGCGCACCAGGGCGCGATCGCGCTCGTTGTCGAGCATCTCGCGCACGAAGGACTGGTCGATCTTCACGATCTGTGCGGGCAGGCGTTGCAGATAGGTGAGCGATGAGTAGCCCGTGCCGAAGTCGTCGATGGAGCAGTGCACGCCCAGATCGTCCAGCCCCTGGATGACATAGGCCACGGCCGAGAGATCGTTGAAGGTTTCGGTTTCCAGCAACTCGACCTCCAGAAAAGGCTGGGGCAAGGATGGGTGCCGCTTGAGCAGTCGCGCGACTTCCTGCTGAAACTGGCTGTCGATCAGTGTGGGCACTGCGATGTTGATGCTCAAGGGCAGGGGGCAGCCCTGGGTGACGAGCGTGTGCCCGGCTTTGAATGCAGCGTCCAGCACCCAATAGTCCAGTTTGCCGGAAGCAGGGGTGCCCACAATGTCATCCATAAACGCACCCGGCGCCAGCAGCCCCCGCTCGGGATGGTGCCACCGGATCAAGGATTCGGCACCAATCACCTGCCCATCCGAGATTCTGACCTTAGGCTGAAAAAACAGCTCCATCTCGCCTTGCAGCAGGGCGTCCTCGACCAGCTTGGCCGTGTGCCTGCGCGCTTGCAGCCGCTGGCCCTGCTGGACGTCGAACACCGCGATCCGGTCCTTGCCTTGTTCCTTGGCCGCATACAGCGCCAGGTCTGCATGGCGCAGCAGGCCGTCAGCGTCCCCCAGATCATCGGGATAGAACGTGACCCCGGCGCTACAGGTCAGGCGCAGTTGCACATTGTCCAGAACGGCCGTCCGCGCGAGCGACTGGCGCAGGCCCTCCAGCCGCTGCAGGGCGGCCTCGGTGTGCGCGCAGTCTTTCAGTGCCACGGCGAATTCATCGCCGCCAATGCGGCCAATGAGGTTGTCTGGTCCCGTCTCGACCCTGAGACGCTGTGCAAAAACTCGTAGGTACTGGTCTGCCAGGGGCTGGCCCCATTGCTCGTTGAGGTCCTTGAACTGGTCGATGTCCAGCAAACACAGCGCCAGGATGCCCGTAGTTCCGGTGCTTTTCTGGAGGGTCGCATTCAGCTCCTTGGCAAACAGGCGGCGGCTGGACAGGCCGGTGAGGGCGTCGTAGTTGCCAAACTGCTGCAGGGCCTGCTCCAGGCGGCGCTGCTCGGTCACATCCTTGCCCACAGACACCCATTTGCGCACGACGCCGTCCGGGTCGTTGATGCCTTCGATGGTGACCTCCGAGACAAAGGCTTCGCCATTCTTGCGGCGCCGGACCAGCTCGCCATGCCATCGGCCGTCTCGCTCGATGGCTTGCGCAACGCGGCGCAGGAACGTGGCTTCGCCCCCTTCGTCAAGGCGCAGGACGGCAGATGACTTGCCAATCAGTTCTTCACGCGAATAGCCCAGCACGTTGCTGTAGGTCGGGTTGACATCCAGCACGGTGCCGTCCGGTTGCACGATGGCAATCGTATCCTTGCTGTTGACGAACACGCTGGCGGCCTGCCTCGCTTCGGCCAGCATGCTCTTCAAGGTCTCGGCTGTCTGCTCCAGGGTCTCTTCGCGCTGGTTGAGTTTTTGCGTGTTGTCCAAAAGAAACCCCAGCAGCACCGTGCCGATGGGGTAGATCACCACCACAGCCATCCAGGAGCGCGATGTGACCGCCCGCGCAATCTCCGGTGGCAAGGTCTGTATCGCCAGCATGCCGCCAGCCGCCAGGCTCAAGCCGAGTCCGATCAGCCAGACTCCGTCGTACAAGGCTCCAAAACGCTGCGGAGAAAAGTAAGGCCTGTGGCGCTGCCAGAGCCACCCGATGCCCGTGGTCAAAACAATGCCGACCATGGCCGGGCCGCTGCCGATGCCGCCCAGGCTGAGCCGGTAGGCGCCGAGCACCACAGCGCACAGCACAGCACCCAGCGGCGACAGATAGGCGCCGGCCAGGCCCGCCATCACCAACCTGGCGTCAACGATCACGCCTTCGGCCATCCGCAAAGGCACGAGCATGGTCAAGATGCCGGTGACTCCGAACATGAGCCCTGTGATCCAGGGCAACCATCGTTGCCGCGCTTTCCGAATGCCCAGGTCGGGATGGCGCAAGCCGCTCAAGACAATGCTGTACAGCGCGGCCAGAAAACACAGCAGGCCCGCGTTCATTCCCATGTCCCGAATCAAAGACGTGGTGTCGATGTTCATGGCGCCTTCTCGTGGGGTTGGTTGGCCATCATAAGGAATGGCACGGTCCGATGTGGCGCTATCTTTAAAATAGATACGATGTATATTATGTTAAATGATATACCTGTCGTTTCCCTCCACCCTCCGGTTACACATCAAACCACAGTCCTTAAGAACTTCTTGATACCCGGGGGGCGTCCCTCTAGACTGGTTGCACACGGGAGTGTTCCACAGACCCTGTTCTGTGGAAGGAGGAATACTTGCAAAGCGCCAATATAAAGATCCTCATGGTTGAGGACGAACCCAGGGATGCAGAGCTCATCGTGCATGCACTGCAGCGCGCATCATTGGTTTTCACCAGCCGCCGGGTAGATACCGAAGTCCTACTTCAATACGAACTCAGGACGGATTTGCCAGACGCCATCCTCTCAGACTTCAGCATGCCCCGCTTCAATGGTCTTGAAGCGCTGGCAGTGGCCAAAGAGATATGTCCGGATGTTCCGTTCATCTTTGTCTCTGGAACCATCGGAGAAGAAAACGCCATTGATGCCCTGCGCAGCGGCGCCGCAGACTACATCCTCAAGCACGACCTGGGCCGACTTGCCCCGGCAATCCACCGTGCGCTCAGCGACGTTCGCCAGAAAAAAGAGCAAAACCGCATCCAAGAAGCTTTGCAACATAGTGAATTGCGGTTTCGGTTGGCAGCCTCCACCGGCGATGTCTGGGATTGGTATATCGATACCGGCGTTGCACAAATCTCCGCACAGTGGAAGTCACGCCTGGGTTATGAAGACCAAGAAATTGAAAATACCGCATCAGCATGGCTCAATTTATTAGAACCCCATGACAGGCAGAGGGTCCTGGACGCTTTTGCTGCCCATATCAAAACCCGTGTTCCTTACGATGTGGAATACCGCGCGTTGGCCAAAGACGGCTCGTATCGCTGGTCCCATGCAAAAGGACAGGCGGTCTGGGCCGAAGATGGCCGAGCGACTTATATGGCTGGATCCGTCGTTGACATTACTGAAAAAAAGAATGCAGAGCTCAAAGTAAAGCGTCTTAACCGGATTTATGCCGTATTGAGCAGCATCAACTCCCTGATTGTAAGAACGCAAGACCGCAAAGAGCTATTCCAGGAAGCTTGCAAAATTGCTGTCAATGCCGGTGAATTTCGCCTCGCCTGGATTGGAATCACAGACAGTGAATTAAAAAAGCTCTGTGCTGTGGCGTGGGCGGGCGCAGGAGAGGACTACATCGAGCATATTCCAATGGGACTGGATCCGGACAATGACACAGACTTTGGATTGATTGGAAAGTGCATTAAAAATGCCGAAGCAATTTTAGTTCAGGATGTCAAAAATGATGATGAAATTGTATTAAGACACCAGGCAATCACTAGAGGTTTTCAGAGTTTCGGCCTTTTTCCACTTTGCATCAAGAAACGGCCCATCGGCATCATGGCCCTTTATGCATCCGACCAGAATTTTTTCGACGATGATGAGATTAAGCTTCTGCGGGAATTGGCATCTGATATCGCATTCTCTCTGGATCATCTCGAAAAATCCGAGCGCCTGAACTATCTCGCCTATTACGATGCGCTGACAGGACTTCCCAACCGGAGCCTTCTGCAAGATCGTTTGCACCAGCTAATCAAAAATGCTGTCCGGGAAGAAGAAAAAAACTGTATTGCATTGATATGGATTAATATTCAGAGATTTAAAAATATCAACGAAACTTTGGGCCGGTACACGGGCGATACTTTGCTCCAAGTGGTTGCCAAGCGCTTGGTCGAAGCGTTGGGTTCAAATGACAAGCTGGCGCGAATGGGTGCTGACCAGTTCGGTATTATTGCGACATACCGAATTATTCCGGCAGAAGTAGCCCATTTTTTGACAGAAAAGATATTTCCTTTGCTGGAACGCCCCTTTGCCGTCGAAGGTAAGGATCTCTATTTGTCCTTCCGGACAGGCATCTCCCTTTTTCCAGATGATGGGGCAGATGCAGACACCTTGTTTGCTCACGCTGAAGCGGCTTCAAGGGAGGCCGGGGCAGCCGCCGGCCGATATCAGTTCTACACCGCATCCATGAATTCTAGGGTGCACAGCCAACTGAGCATGGAGAGCAAGCTCCATAAGGCTCTAAAAAACGAAGAATTCCTATTGCACTACCAACCTAAGGCATCGCTTTGGGATGGAAAAATGACTGGAATGGAAGCGCTTATTCGATGGAATGACCCTGATGCTGGGCTTGTGCCACCTGCGGACTTCATACCCATTCTTGAAGAAACCGGGTTGATCATCGATGTAGGGCAATGGGTCTTACAGAAATCCATTGAAGATTATGAAAATTGGCGCAACCAGGGCCTAAGCCCTTCTCGAATTGCTGTCAACGTCTCTGCAGTGCAGATGCGTCAGCCGGAGTTCGTCAAAATGTTAAAAATTTGCTTAGCGGGTTATAAAGAATCTGAGGTTCCTCTTGATATTGAGATCACAGAGAGTCTTTTCATGGAAGATGTGGACACCAACATCCAGCGCTTGCATGATATCCGCGCCATGGGTGTCCGTCTGGCGATCGATGATTTCGGAACCGGATATTCCTCCCTCGCTTATCTAAAGCGATTTCCTATTAATTTTCTCAAAATTGACCAGAGCTTTGTGCGAGAGGTTATTTTTGATCCCGATGCTGCTGCAATTTGCAATGCAATTATTGATCTTGCGCACAACCTCAAGCTAAAAGTCATTGCAGAAGGTGTAGAAACCGAAGCCCAGATGAATTATCTCCATCGAAAGACATGCGATGAAATTCAAGGTTACTTATTCAGCAAGCCGCTAGACGCCTCCAGCCTTGGCCGTCTGCTCGCCGATGGAAACACACTAAAAACCGCTGAGCAGCCCTCCGGAGTTATAAAGAAAATTCTTATCGTGGACGATGAACCCAGCATCCTGGCATCCATGCGTCGACTATTGAGGCGCGACGGGTACGATATATTGACGGCCAACAGTGCGAAAGAGGGATTCTTGATCCTGGCGCAGCAGGAGGTTCAGGTCATACTTTCCGACCAGCGAATGCCAGAGATGTCTGGAACGGAGTTTCTTTCCAGGGCAAGGGAGTTGTATCCCGAGACCATCCGGATCGTGCTTTCCGGATATACGGACTTGGAATCCATTTCGGATGCCATTAACAGGGGATCAATTTACAAATTTCTCACAAAACCTTGGGACGACGAGTTGTTGCGTGAAAATATTCGTGAAGCTTTTCGTCACTACGACGCTGCTCAGCGTAAAAGGCCTAGCATTTAGTTGTCGGGTCCTAAGACCTCTCCATTCGGGCCCCAGGTTACCTGGGTTAATCCTGGCTCCATGGCTTCCAGTCGACGACGCTCGAGCTCGGTGGCGCTGAGCTTTCCGAACTCATACCGTCCCACGTCGGCAAGTTCACTTTCATGGCGCAGTTGGTCCGCTCTCTCTAGCGCTGAGCGGACGTGACCAAGCAGGTCTTTTTCATCCCAGGGCTTCAACAGATATCGAAAAACTTCAGCGTCATTGACGGCTCGCATCAGGTTCTCCGAATCGGACGACGCGCTTAGAACCATCCGGACTGCCTTGGGCTGGATGGTTCGCACGAGGCCCAGAAACTCCACGCCGTTCATGAGCGGCATCCGAAAGTCTGAGATCACCACGTCAAAGGCCGCCTCTCTCAGTCTGGCCAAAGCAACTTCCGGATCTACGGTCTCTTCGATACGCAGGTCAGAACCAAGTCCGGCCCGCAGGCTGCGCTTGATTGCAGCCAAAACGTGGTGTTCATCATCGAGCAAGAGAATTCTCTGCATGGACTGCTCCCCCTCCGTTACGGTTTTATGGGCAAGATCATTTCCACATCATCCCGCCCTTCGCGCAATCGCAGTCGCCTGATCAATTCGGCGGTGAGCACGTGATCGGCGGCAAGCAATACAGCGCCTTCGCTAGACAGCAGATCGCGCGCCAGGATCATGCCGGGTCGAAGTTGTGCCGTTCGCAGCATGCGCGGCGGAGCATCTGCAACGGGCGCTGCCTTCAGGAGCATCTGCAGGAACACATCCACCACTTCGGGATGAAACTGGGTTCCCCTGCCCCTTGCAATCATTGATCGTGCATCTGCAGCACTCAAAGGGGTGGAGCTGAGATGGCCGATCTGCAGATCGTCGTAGGTATCAGCCACAGCGAGGATGCAGGCCCCCATTGGAATCATCTCCCCGACCAGGCCGTCTGGATATCCGAGCCCATCGTGCCGCTCGTGGTGACTGCGGATGATGTTGGACACGGTCTGCATGTCATCCAGCGCCATCAGTGCCTGCTCTCCCAATACGGCATGCCGTCGGTATTGCGCAGTTTCTTCATCGGAAAGCTTGGGGACGGGTTTGGTCAGCAAGGTGTCTGGCAAGGCAATCTGCCCAATGTCATGCATGAGCCCTGCGATGAACGCGTCTTGTTGATCCGCTTCCGCCATGTTCATGGCCCGTGCGGTGCGGCGGGCCAGGTCCGCCACACGCCGCGAATGGCCGGAGAGCTGCCCACCTCGCCATTCCATGAGGTTGGAAAACACCTTGATGGAGGTAAGGTAGTTTTTCTTGATCTTTTGACTGAGCTGGAGCAATTCGCTGGTGCGCGCCGCGACCTTTTCCTCAAGGGTTTCATTCAATTCCATCAAGGCCTGGTTTTTGGCCCTGAGCAGTTCTTCCAACCGGGATTTTTCGTCTTCCAGGGCATGCCGCTCAAAAATCTGGTGTGCCGTGGCAAGCACCTCACCGTCATCCCACGGCTTGGTGATGTACCGATAGACTTCTCCGCTGTTGATGGCCGCGATGGTGGAACCAATGTCCGCGTAGCCTGTGAGCAGGACGCGCGTCGTTTTGGGCCAGCGCTCCCGTATCTGCTCCAGCAACTGGGCCCCGCTCATTCCGGGCATTCTCATGTCGGAGAAGACCAGATCTACGGGTTCTTGCTCCAGGTGCGCAATGGCTTGGGCACCACTCGTGGCCGTAGTCACCTGGTATCCACTGCCACGGAACAGCCGCCTGAGCGAGGCCACAATATTGGGCTCGTCGTCCACGCAGAGAATGCGCCAGACGCGCTGACCACCGCCCTGCAGGCTGGCGCCCTCCTCTTGCAAAGCCGCCCCTGACAAGGCGGTGACGTCGATAGGGGAATTCACACCTCAAACCTCCTGCGGGTGCTGAATCGGCAGCGTGACACGAAAACGAGTCCCAACCCCCTGCTCGCTGAACACGTCAATGCTGCCAAAGTGCTTCTTGACGATGCCATAGGAAAGAGACAGTCCGAGCCCGGTCCCTTTGCCCACCGCTTTGGTGGTAAAGAACGGATCAAAGATCCTCCCCAGATTCTCTTTGGCAATGCCCTCGCCGGTATCCTGTATTTCCACCCACACCCGGTTGTCATCAGCGCCAGTGCTGATGGTGATGGTTCCCCTGTCTGCCTGGATGGCGTGCGCAGCGTTGACCAGAAGGTTCATGAAGACCTGGTTGAGCTCAGAGGGAAGGCACTCGATATCAGGGAGTTCGCCATACACCTTGACGACCTCCGCCTTGTATTTGATTTCGTTGTTGACGATGTTCAATGTGGAATCAATGCCATGGTGCAAATCGGCCAGGACCCACTTCTGCGAGGTGTCCACCCGGGAGAAGTCCTTCAGGTTTTGGACAATATTGCGCACCCGCGTGATGCCGTCCTTCGACTCCGCCATCAACGAAGGGATGTCTTCCTTCAGAAAGTCCAGTTCTATCTTTTCGCGCAACGCCTTCAAGCGAGCCGCCACCGGAGTGCCTGCCAATGCGGACTCAGCCTCTTCATAGGCAGCGAGCATTTGAAATAGATCACCCAGATAGCGTTCGAGAGTCCCGAAATTAGAGAATATGAATCCAATCGGATTGTTGATTTCGTGAGCCACACCGGCAGCCAGTTGCCCGATGGAAGCCATTTTTTCCGACTGCATAAGTTTGTCCTGTGCATCCGAAAGTTTGGCATTGAGTTGCATCAGCTCCTCATTGGAGCGCAGCAGTTCCTTGACCCTGTCTGCAGTGACTTCGGCGGCAGAGAACTGCGAGGGCGTTGTGTTGGTGGCCTTAGCCAATAGCGGATCGAGAGAACTCATATCTACCCTCCTTCAGTCCAGCAACGCGTGGCAGACTACGTCGTGTTGCTCAGCAACGGTGTCAAAGACTTCCCTGTAGTCCTTCTCGCCCAGCGCCAGCCTGCCCCAGGCATCCAGTGACAGCAGCGGCACCATGTCATCTTCCTGGTGCGAAAGATCGAGGCCGTGGGCAATGTTGTCAGCAACATGGACGAGATCCACGAGCCCTCTGCCAGCGGCGGAGGGAGGCCGGTGATGGCATGCGATGGCTGCGACAATCTCTGGCGCAAAGTGCCAATGCTCTGCAATGAGGCCACCAACCTCTGCGTGGTCAACGCCAAATTGGTGCCGCTCTGCAACATGCATGAAACAGTCATGTTCTGTCCGATATGCAATGGCCTGGGCATATTCCTCCTCATAGGAACTGACCAGAACCAAGCGCCCAATGTCATGCAGCAGGCCCAGCGTAAACGCGGCGTCTTCGTCCAATCGGGTGCGCTGCGCCAGAGCCCGACAGGTAAGCGCTGTACCGATGGAATGGCCCCAGAACGCATCGAAGTCGAAGCCTTGGCAGCGCGACGTGGCAAAGCCCCGTACAAGGCCTGCGGCCGTTGCGACGCCGCGCAATGTGCGCAGCCCCAGGATCGCCGTGGCCTCAGTGATCGAAGTGACCTGACGCGGCAACCCGTAGAAGGACGAATTCGCAAGCCGCAAGGTTTTCGCGGCAATGGCTTGATCGTGCGATATCTTTATGGCTAGTTGCTCTGCCGAAACATGGCTATCGCCAAAGGACTGGATCAACTCCAGCACGACCGCTGGCAAGGCGGGCAATTCGTGCACGCTGTGCAGGATTGCATCCGCAGTGAGTTGCTTCATGGCCTCTCCTCAAGCCGATGTCTCAAAATCAAGTGCAGTAATGGATTGAGCTGCCCGGCTCGTAGAGCAGGTCTGAACAAATGCAGCAAACGCTGTTCAGTCAGTACCCGTTGCTCAACCGGATCCATTTTTTCAGTGCGCTGTGCTAGCTCCTTGGGGGCATTCACAAAAATCGTGCCGATACCTCGATGCTGCAAGTTGTTGAGAACTTCGCGCGTGACAGGCGTACCCACTGGCAACAAAAGTTGCGCATGTGCATCCAGTACGGGCTGCGCTAGAAGTAGTCCCTCAGGAACCCGTTCAGTGGTGGTAGCAAGAGCTTGCATGGGCGTGCATAGAGTTCAAGCCGCACTGCCTGGCACCAAGACCAGCAATCGACCTCGTGAGTGATTTTCTCCTCCGATGGAGCGGCATACAACGCGGAACGTCCCTCCGGCCAGTTGCACATCGTGGTAGCTTTGATCGGCGGCACGCCATACATGGCGCAGATCTACCGGTAGCACGTCGTCCGCATCCTGCCCCAACAACGCGGTGGTCCTTCCAAACAGTGCTTCGGCATCTGCATTCACAAATGCCACCATGCCCTCCAGGTCCACCCCGATGACCGCCGCAGGAATATGATCCAAGACCTCCCGTGCGACGCTCAGGCTACTCTCTTCGCGGTGAATTTGCTCACGTTGATTCGTTAGCAACTGTTGCAAACGGTCATTCACGGCAGTGAGTTCTTCGTTGGCTCGGAGAACTGCGCTCGCCAGCCGCCGATTCTCATCGGCCATTCCCTTTTGAGAGAACGCTTCCGCCACATGCCCGCGAAGCCGCTCGTCATCCCATGGTTTCGTGAGGAACTTGTAGATGGCCCCTTCATTGATCGCATCGGTGATGGACTGAAGCTCCGTATAGCCAGACAGCACCATTCGTACGGTGTCTGGATACAGTTCCTTGGCCCGGCGCAGGAACTCCACCCCCGTCATACCGGGCATCCGCTGGTCCGAGACAATCACATCCACCGAGTTTTCGGCCAGCCTTTGCAAACCTTGCGCCCCGCTGTTGGCCGTCACGATGTGATAGCCATCCCGACGCAGCAATCTGCGCAACGCAGAAACGATGCTGTCTTCGTCATCGACGAGCAACAAGGTACGTTGTTGGGAGCGGCGCAATAGCAAGTGCTCAGGCAAGGCCTTGCTTTCACGCAATAGGGAACCCATGGCGTCGGCCGTTAGCAGCCCGCTGAAATAGTGCCCTTGCATCTGGTCACAGCCGTTGGCGATGAGCAACGCCAGTTGCCCCTCGGTCTCAACACCTTCTGCCAACACTCTCATCTGCAGACTGTGCGCCATGTTGATGATCGCGCGCGTGATGGACACGTCTTGAGAAGCTGCCGTAACGTCGTGGACAAACGAGCGGTCTACCTTCACCACGTCAATGGGCAGTGTGCGCAGATAGCTCAGGCTGGAATAACCCGTGCCAAAATCATCCAGCGAAATCTCGATGCCCAGCGCCTTGAGGTCACCCAGAATCCGCGCGATGCGAGTGCTTTCCCCCATGAGCGCACCCTCGGTGATCTCTAGTCCAAGCAGCCTTGGATCAAGGCCGGTTTCGATGAGGATCTTTTCTATCTTCTGAGCCAGATCGGGTTGTTGAAGCTGGCGAGCCGACAAATTGACGGCAACCCGGCACATGGAATGACCAGCGCGCTGCCATTCCAGCGCCTGGAGGCAGGCAGTGCGCAGAACCCATTCACCGATGGGTACGATCAGGCCGGTTTCTTCAGCGGCCCGGATGTAGCTGGACCGGGAAATTAATGCGCCATCGGGGGATTTCCATTCAAGAAATACCTCTGCACCAATGATGGCCCCGCTGACCAATTCGAGTTTGGGCTGAAAATGCAGTTCAAACTCGTTGCGTTCCATAGCTCGGCGCAGTCCCGACTCCATCACAAGCCGGGAGATCGCCTTGGAATGCATGCCCGAACTGAAAACGCAGATTTGGTTTTTGCCCAGCTCATGGGCGCGATACATCGCCGCTTGCGCTTGCTGGAGCAATTTTTCAGGATCATCCCCGTGCACGGGGTAAAGGGATATTCCGATATCGCAGGTCACCTTGATCTCATTGTCGCCAATGGCAACCGGAAGGGCCAGCGCATCCACCAATGAGGCTGCGATATCCCGCGCCAGGGCTTCATCCACAGACTCTTCCCGTGCCAGCACCAGGGAAAACTCGCCGCTACCAAAGTGCGCCAGCAGATCATCCTGGGAAACCTGGGGCTGGAGCCGTCTGCCGACCTCCATGAGCAACTGGTCCCCAGCTGCGTGGCCCAGTGATTCACTGACAAGCTTGAGTCTGTCAATCTCAATACTCAGCACCGCAATGTGCCGCCCTCCTCGCGCGGCCTCGCGCATTTTGGTATCAAGATATTCCGTCAGCGCGTTGCGGTTTGGTAATCCGGTGATTTCGTCGGTATTCGCGAGCTTGTCCAGTTTCTGTTCAGCCGCCCGCTGCAGCGTGATGTCCTGCAAGAGTGTGACTGTTCTGATCACCTTTCCGCCTTCATCAGCCTCGGCAAGGACCCGGTGCAGCACCGTGCGCAAGCTGCCATCGGCGTGAACAATACGGTGCTGAAACTCACAGACGTCGTCGGGGGAAACGCCCTCGCTGATGGCCTGAACATAGGGGCGCTCTACCGAAGGTACGCGCGCCAGCAGCCAGTCTGTGCCGGGGGGCGCCTCGGTGAGCGGGATCCCCAAGATGGCATGCATGCCCGACGACAGGGTGACCGTGCCGGACACCAGGTCCACCTCCGCAGAACCAATGCGTGCAAGCTCTTCAGCATTGCGAAACAGCTGAACACGCTGCTGCGCGTACCGCGTGGCCGCCTGGATTGCACTGACGTCATGCAACGTAACCAGGTCCGCTGCCTGTGCCGACAGAAAAATTCGCACACCCCAGACCTGGGCGCTGAACCGCTCGCCGTTCTTGCGCAGGCATTCGATCTCGTAGGCTTTGCCTGGGACTCCCGCGACCCGGGCGTTCGTCTGCTCCCGCACCATGTCCCGGTGCTCGGGCACGCACAGCAGCATGGGATCCATGCCTCCCAGCATCTCGTCCTTGGAGTATCCGAAAAGTTCCAGGAGCTTGGGATTCACAAAAAGGAACCGCCCCTTCTGAATCACAAAAACGGCCGTCTGCACCTGATCTACCAGCAGCCGGTAGTCGGGTTCAGAAAGCGCCATTTCCTGTTCAAGCGGCCGGTCTTCAGTATCGAAACTACCCATGGTGATATGCCTTGCCAACACGGAAATGATGCGACCAGGTCATGCGTGCAGGGCTCTGCGGCTCATTGAGGACCTCTGTGGCCTCACTGCCGACGGCGCTGCATTGCGCAGACAGGGTGCCAATGCTTGCAGAGCTTTCGTGAGCCCATGCTCCCTCCCTCCCGAATGATTGGCGCAGGCTGAAAAACCTGCTTTGAAATATCGGACCTGCTACCCACTGTACTTATCCCCTTTGAGCTTGTCACGGTCTTGCAGCGGGTGCACAGGCAGGGTATGTCCTGCTATGCCATGTGAGCGTAGCCCTGGTATGGGGACCCATCTGCGTCGCTGGAGCAGCACAAGACCCATGCTGCTATAAAACGATTTACATTTTGGGCAACTGTCTGCAAGACTGTTGCAAAAGGGGGAGCGTTATGCATACGAGTCTTTCAGGGGCACGCATTGCCCTATGGCTGGGCATCGCAGTGATTGCAGTCGCTGCGGCGACGCTGCCCAAGGCCAGCGCTTTGGACAAACCCACCGGCACGGTCGTTCTGACCATAGACGGCGCCATCAGCCAGACCAACAACGGCGCGCAAGCCCAGTTCGACATGGCCATGCTGGAGAAGCTGCCCCAGCACAGCTTTTCCACCCAGACACCTTGGTACCCCAGCGCCGTCACTTTCACTGGCCCCCTGCTGCGCGATGTGCTGGCGGCCGTGGGCGCCAAGGGCAAGAACATCACGGCGGTGGCGCTCAATGACTACAAGACGGAAATCCCCGTCGACGATGCCACGCGCCACGATGTGATCGTTGCCCGCCTCATGAACAACCGCCCCATGCGTGTGCGCGAAAAAGGGCCGCTTTTCATCGTCTATCCGTTTGACACCAAGGCCGAGCTGCGCAGCGAGCTGTATTACAACCGCGCCGCCTGGCAGCTCCATATCCTGCGAATTCGCTAGTCCACGCCCCCTCCTCCCAACTTCCCAGGAACCACCCATGATCCGGGGCAAGCACTTTCTGCGGCTGATCATTGCGGGCCTGGTGGTGGCGTATGTGGCCATTGCAGGGGTGCAGTACCACCAGTACCGCAGCGTCGAGGCGGTCATGCGCCGAGGCGATGTCAATGCCCTATGGTCGTTCCTGCAGCTCAATGTGGAGTACGAAAAACTCGACCACGCCCTGCACCAGTTCGAGCTGGACCCGCCCAGCCTGCCCATGGACCGGCTGGAGCTGCGCTATGACCTGTTCCTGAGCCGCTTCAGCGCGCTGGAGAGCGGCACCGCCCGCACGCTGATGCAGGAGGAACCAATCTACGCCACGGCCCTGGAAGCACTGCAGAAGTTTGTCGCCGCAGGGGACAACCATTTCGGGCAGAGTGTGGACGCGGCATCGAGCCAGACAAATATGCGTCTGTTGCGGGCCGAGCTGAACAAGCTGCGCGACATCGTTCAAGAGCTGTCGCTGCAGGCATCGCGCATCTCCGCCTTGCTGGGCGACCGGCGCAACGAAGAGGTCAAGCATCAGACCCTGCTGACCACCGGGCTGACCGCGTTCCAGGCCATCCTGACCTTTTTGCTGGCCATTGCCATGGCGCGCCAGTTCCTCCAGCGTGAAAAGGCCACCTCTCAGGCTCTGGAGGCCCAGGCCGAGCTGGTGGAAGCCCTCAAGCGCAACGAGGAAGCCCTGGAGGCCCGGGTAGCCCAGCGCACCACCGAGCTGCAGCGGGCCAACGTCGCACTACGGGAACACGAGGACGAACTGGTAGTGGCCCGTGCCAAGGCAGAGGACGCCTCGCGCATGAAGTCGGACTTTCTGGCCAACATGAGCCACGAGATCCGCACGCCCATGAACGCCGTGATTGGCATGAGCCACCTGGCGCTGGCCACCGAGCTGACCGCGCGCCAGCGCGACTACGTCGAAAAGATCCAGCGGTCGGGACAGCACCTGCTGGGCCTGATCAATGACATCCTGGATTTCAGCAAGATCGAGGCGGGCAAGCTCGAAGTCGAGGTGGTCGATTTCGACCTGCATGCCGTGCTCGACAACGTGGCCAACCTGCTGGGCGAGAAATGCGCCAGCAAAGGCCTGGAGCTGATGTTCGATGTGGACTCCCACCTGCCCGCCGACTTGCGTGGAGACCCCCTGCGGCTGGGGCAGATCCTGGTGAACTACGCCAACAATGCCGTCAAGTTCACGGACGAAGGCGAGATCATCGTGCGGGTGCGCGAAGCAGCGCGGGATGCCCAGGGCGTGCTGCTGCGCTTTGACGTGCAGGACACGGGCATCGGCCTGACCGAAGAACAGCAGGCGCGCCTGTTTCGCTCATTCGAGCAGGCCGACACCTCCACCACGCGCAAGTACGGAGGCACCGGCCTGGGCCTGGCGATTTCCAAGAAACTGGCCAGCCTGATGGGCGGCGAGGTGGGCGTGCACAGCGCGCCAGGCAAGGGCAGCACCTTCTGGTTCACAGCGCGACTGGGTTTGGGCGCGGCCGTGCAGCGGCCACTGCTGCCGGAACCCGACCTGCGTGGCCGCCGCGTGCTGGTGGTGGACGACAGCGAACAGGCCCGGCAGATCCTGGCCGAGCTGCTGTCCAGCATGAGCTTTTCGGTCACGCTGGCCAGTTCGGGGGCGCAGGCCGTGGACCTGGCACGCGCCGCGGACCTGGCAGGCAGGCCCTGCGAAATCGCCTTTCTGGACTGGAAGATGCCTGGTATGGACGGTTTTGAAACCGCCCGCCAGCTGGCCCAACTGCCCCACCCTCCGCGCCCGGTCATCGTCACCGCGCATGGGCGTGACGACGTTCTGGCCGAACTCACACGCACCGGCATCGGGCTGATGCTGACCAAGCCCGTCAACCCATCTCAGCTTTTTGATGCAGCCATGCGGGCATTGGGGGGCGCGCAGCGGGTGGACGACGGGCGGCGCCTGCCAGCCTCAGCGGTACGAGGCGCCAACCTGGCATCGATCCAGGGGGCGCGCGTGCTGCTGGTGGACGACAACGACCTGAACCAGCAGGTGGGCAGCGAACTGCTGGCCAGTGCCGGGCTGGTGGTGGATGTGGCCGACAACGGCCAGGCCGCGCTCGACATGCTGGCCCGAGGCACCTATGACGCCGTGCTCATGGACATGCAGATGCCGGTGATGGACGGCCTCACCGCCACGCGCCAATTGCGCCAGAACCCCGCCTGGGCGCGCCTGCCAGTGCTGGCGATGACCGCCAACGCGATGAGCGGCGACCGCGAGCAGTGCCTGGAAGCGGGCATGAACGGCCACATAGCCAAGCCCATTGACCCCGACGCGCTGTTCGCCGCCCTGCTGCAATGGATTGCACTGCCGCACACTGAGGGCGCCAGCGGCAAGACTGTTGCCCTGCAACCTGCAATGCCTGGCGCTCCTTCATTGGCGCCGGCGGACACCCCCGACCCGCTGACACACATCGAAGGCCTGGACACCGCCGCCGGGCTGCGGCGTGTACTCGGCAAACGTACGGCCTATGAGAGCCTGCTGCGCAAATTCGTGGCCGGACAAGGCAGCGCAGTGAAAGAAGCGCGCGCGCACCTCGCGGCCGGCCAGCCAGAGGCGGCGCAGCGCGCCATGCACACGCTCAAAGGTACCGCTGCCACCATAGGCGCGGTGGGCCTGGCCGAACTGGCAGGCGCGGCGGAGCAAGCCATTGCACACAACGCGACCGCCGACGCCCTCGAAGCCCTGCTCCCGCCCGTAGACACCGCCTGCCAGACCCTGGTGGCTGCGCTGCAGAGCGCCCTGCCCCCTGAGGCAGACACGCCCGGCACGGCGAGCGCTGCCAGAACCCCGTTGGATGGCGCGCAGGCCCGCGCATTGGTGGAACGCCTTGGCGCCCTGCTGGAAGACAGTGATTCCGACGCCATCGAATTGTTCAAGGACTCCGGCCACAGTCTTCAGGCCCTGCTGGGCCCCGCCTACGCCGACATGAAGCGGCTGCTCGACAACTACCTCTTTGCCGATGCGCTCGACGTGCTGCGCAAGGCGGGGAACGATATGCAACACAAGGAGGATCCAGTTCATGAATAGCCCATTGGAATTGAGCGGCAAATGCACGGTGCTGGTGGTGGATGACACCCCGGGCAATCTGTCGCTGATGAGCGACCTCCTGCGCCCCGACTACAAGGTCAAGCTGGCACCCACCGGCGAACGCGCGCTGCAGATCGTGGCGGCCGAAAAGCCCGACCTGATCCTGCTCGACATCATGATGCCGGACATGGATGGCTACGAGGTGCTGCGGCGCCTGCAATTCAACCCCGAGACCGAAGACATTCCGGTGATTTTCCTCACCGCCATGAGCGCCACCGACGACGAAACGGTGGGGCTGGAGCTGGGCGCAGTGGACTACATCACCAAGCCCGTCAACCCCGCCATCACCATGGCGCGCGTGCGGTTGGCCACCTCCTGCTCCAGAAAGTGGTTGTGGTGGGCGAGCAAATCCCGCGCTCGCTTGAGCTGCAGGTGGTTGCGCACGCGCGCCCTGGCGGAGCTACAGGACGCCACCATCCGCGCCATGGCATCGCTGGCCGAAACGCGGGACAACGAGACCGGCAACCACATCCGCCGCACGCAGCACTATGTGGAAGCGCTGGCCCGCAAGCTGCAGGACCATCCGCGCTTCCGCGACGAACTCACGGAAGACGCCATCCAGGTGATCTTCAAGTCTGCCCCGCTGCACGACATTGGCAAGGTTGGCATCCCCGACCGCATCCTGCTCAAGCCGGGCAAGCTGACGCCTGAAGAGTTCGAGATCATGAAGACCCACACCACGCTGGGCCGGGACGCCATCGTGGCGGCAGAAACCGAAACCACACAGAACAACCCGTTTTTTCGCTACGCCAAGGAAATCGCCTACAGCCACCAGGAAAAGTGGGACGGCTCAGGCTACCCCGAAGGGCTGGTGGGCAACACCATCCCCCTGTCGGCACGGCTCATGGCGGTGGCCGATGTGTATGACGCGCTGATCTCCGAGCGCGTGTACAAGGCCGCCTTCTCCCATGAGACGGCGGTAGAAATCATCCGCGACGGCCGAGGTAGCCACTTCGACCCCGACATGGTGGACGCCTTCCTCTCGCTCTCCGAAGAGTTCCGGCGCATTGCGCAGCAGTTTGCCGACAGCGAACATGCGCTGCAGGCGCAACGCGACCGCATTGCCCAGGACCTCTCTACCGAGGGTGTGGTCATCGGCGAAGGCAGCGTCAGCAGCAGCGGCGGCTGACCCCCGCGCTCTCAGCAGCAG
>Ga0351928_1062_pt1 | contig 18339 bp, 15 predicted proteins | sample BONcelHT113001E8_FD_206858 | JGI IMG/M metagenome (GOLD analysis project Ga0351928, IMG submission 206858) | Enriched cells from coal bed in the Powder River Basin, Montana, United States - BONCAT cells T11 rep2 HSBNCT.T11.300.1.E8 ... | reverse complement strand
GAAGTAGGCGACGATGGAGCTCAGAGTGAGTATGCTCAGCAGATATCCATAATAGGAGCCCTTCAGTTTCATCACGTCCTCGATGAGGAAGGGCAATGCAAGCATTACCATGGGAAAGAACAGGTTCGACAAGGTGTAGACAATCGTCTGGTCCCTCAATCCCTTGTTCCTCCAGATGAAGAGAAAACCCTCCTTCATCTCCCCGGCGAAGCTTTCATAGGAAAAGGGCGTAACCTGCCGGCGTCTTGCATCCCTGCCCGACATGAAACCCGTCACGACGGCGGCGCAGAAGTATGAGACACTGTTGATCAGGAAGGCCGCGGCACCCCCAAAGACGGTGAAGAATACGCCGCCCAGCGCATTGCCGATCATCGCCAGGACACCGCCCGCCCCCTGGAACAGTGAATTGCCCTTTTGGATCTTATCCCTCGGGAGCACCGTGGGGATCATCGAATTCAAGGCCGCATTGAAGGCCGAATCGATGATGCCCATGCAGGCCGTCACGACGAAGACCGCATAGACTGCCACGGGAAAAGGCCCAAGGACCCTGAGGCCTGCCACGCGGTCGAGACTTACAATGAAGAGGGTCAGCATGAGCGAGGAGCGGACGAGATAGCTCCAGAGGATCACCGACTTCCTGTTCGACCTGTCGACGAAAGTCCCGGCAAGAGGTCCCACAACGACCCAGGGCAGGAATGCCAGAAGCTCAACTATACCGAGAACGGTCGCTGAACCGGTCAGCTGTTTGAGGTAGAGAACAAGGACGACGGAATACAGCGCGCCGCCGAGGAGCGCCGCGCATTGGCCGCCGATCATGACGGTAAAATTCCTGTTGAACAGTCTGTCAGAAGGCGGCGTCATTATTCCCGATCCGGAAATTCTACGGGTTAAAGCGTGGTCCGTGTACCGCAGGACCTCGGGACATCCAGGGGATAGGTCTTCTTGTGCTCAATGAACCTTTTCGCGATGAGCTCCGTTATCTCCCGGTTCTCGTCCATCATGCGGCGCAGCGTGATCTGTGCGTTGCAGAAGGATTCCATAAAATTCGTGTCCGTCACCGGCGAAAGCGCACAGTACTCGCCGCAAATGGGTAGCGCCTCACATCCCGGGCATTTCCGGTCGTAGTAGGAATGCGAGGCCTCGCACAACGCGATCGCCCGCTGTGTCCCCTGAAGGGGAGAGAGGCCCTCGGCCCTTGCCATGGGTCCCGTTACTCCGGGAAAGAAACTGCAGGGGTATACATACCCGTCGGCGGCCACATATGCGGATATGATCCCGGCCCTGCACTGCTGGGGCCGGGGCGCGGCGCTGTATGTGCTTCCGCAGATGACGTTATTGTGATAGAAGAGAAACTTATTGAGGACAACATTGTCCCGCGTCCCGAAGTCGAGCTGGGAAGCAAGAAAGGCTGCCCGGAACTCGGCCTCGGCCCTCAGGGTCGGCGGTATCCGGGAAACCTGGTGGCCCCTTCCCTCGCTGGAAACGTAATTGATGCGATAGAAACGGATGCCGTGCCTGTTGAAGAAATCGATGCTTGAGGGCAGGGCTTTCAGGGATTCCACCGTCCCCACCACCAGAACGGTCACGGGAAAACCCAGCTCTGACAATGTGACGATGTTATCGCGCCGTCTTTTCGAGAGAACTTTAGGGTCTTCGAGCTCCCCGTCGTAATGGACGGAAAAATGTACACCGTGGCTCTTGAAAAGGTCGATGATCTCCGGTCTCAGAATGGAAATATTGGTCTGGATGGAATACTCCAGCTTCTTTCCCGACCTCTTCACATACCCGTCCATGATGCCGAAGAACTCTTCGTACCATTCAACGGGAACGAGCATGGGCTCGCCGCCGGAGAACACCATCCCCATCTCGGCCCCGCTCATCTCCAGGAATCCCATCAGGGTCCGCGCGGTCCCGCGCGGGTCAGCCACCCCGCCGCCGTCACCCTGCGATGCGGAAACGTTGCAGGCATCCTGAAAACAATAATCGCAGGAAAGATTGCACGACGTGATAAGCTGAAAGGTGACGCTGTTAAGGTTCGTGAAAAGGGAATTACCTGGGGTCATGATGGTATACCTGTAAGCCGCTCTTCAACACAGTACACCTTCATTTAGACCGTACCGTGAATGACGAATGATATGACCGGCGATGGACCGGTGCCGCCGTGACGGTCTTTGGGGGCCGTCACGGCGGACGAATCGCCCCTTACCTGTTGGGGCAGTAGTTGGCGTATATGTTACAGCATCCGTCCAGAGCGGATTCGGGGGATGCCGAAGCAGGCTTGCGCAGTGTGCTCAACATGTCGCCCACAGCCTCTCTCGACGCGCTAAGGTCTCTGGCTACATACTGCTCCGCTATCGTTTCGGGAACATCATAGATGCGTCCACTCTTGTTGATCAATAACATAATGTCCTCCTCGTTGTTGCTGCTGCTGTCGTCACAGCTGACACAAGATTAAGCCACCGCCCCGGTTCTGTCAACAACATTGTACATTGTATCGCTACTCTTTCATGGTCAGGGATATCCGCCTGCGCGCCAGGTCGACAGAGAGCACCGTCACCATGACCTGCTGATGGACCTTCACCACGTCGGCGGCGTTTTTTACAAACCGGTTCGCGAGCTGGCTCACGTGGACAAGACCATCCTGATGGACTCCAATGTCGACAAATGCGCCGAAAGCCGTGACGTTGGTAACGATACCGGGAAGCTTCATACCCGGCCGGAGGTCTTCCATCTTCTCAACGCCATCGGCGAAGGCAACGGCATGGAATTCCTCCCTCGGGTCCCTGCCCGGCCGGGCAAGCTCGGCCATAATATCGGTGAGAGTCGGCAGTCCCGTTCTTTCCGTGACGTAGCGGTGGAGATCTATCCTTTTCCTGTGACCTTCATCGGCCATGAGGTCAGCGACGGAACACCCGGTATCCTTCGCCATGGCCTCGACGACGCCGTAGCTCTCAGGATGGACGGCGCTTGCGTCGAGAGGGTTCGACGAACCCCGTATCCGCAGGAACCCCGCAGACTGCTCAAAGGCCTTCGGTCCCAATCTGGGAACCTTCTTGAACTCCTTTCTCGATCGAAAGGGGCCGTTTTCGTCCCGATATGACACGATGGCCTTCGCGAGCGCCCCTCCGAGACCGGACACATACCCGAGGAGATGGGGGCTTGCCGTGTTGACCTCCACCCCGACGGCATTGACACAGCTCATAACAATGTCGTCGAGGGCCCTTTTCAGGGCGAACTGGTCCACGTCATGCTGGTACTGGCCGACGCCGATCGACTTGGGATCGATCTTGACAAGGTCCGCAAGGGGGTCCATGAGGCGCCTTCCTATGGACACGGCTCCCCGGACGGTGACGTCCTCCCCGGGAAACTCCTCCCGCGCTGCCTGCGATGCGGAATAGATGGACGCCCCGCTCTCGTTGACGCTGATGATCTGTATCCGGCGCGAAAACGCGAGTGCTTTCAGGAAGGACTCCGTTTCCCTGCCTGCCGTTCCGTTTCCCACGGCAATGGCCTCGACCTGGTATTCCGCGCAGAGGGCGACAACGTTGCGACCGGCCTCATCGGCCTGACCCTTCGATGTGTGGGGATAGATAGTATCCCGGTGAAGAAGTTTGCCTTGTCTGTCGAGGCAGACCACCTTGCATCCCGTCCTGAATCCCGGATCGATGGCAAGCACGTTCTTCTGCCCCAGGGGCGGGGCAAGGAGAAGCTGGCGGAGATTCTCCGAAAAGACCCTGATTGCCTCCGCATCGGCGCGTTCCTTCATGGCCATGCGGACCTCCGTCTCCATGGATGGAAAGAGAAGCCGGTGACAGCCGTCTTCAAGGGCCTGCGCTACCTGCCCGGGCGCGGGCGTTGCCGCGGTGACAAAGCGGTTCTTCAGCGACCGCAATGCCTCCTCCTCGCAGCCCGTTACGGACAGCATCAGGAAACCTTCCTTCTCTCCCCTCCTCATGGCGAGCACCCGGTGCGACGGGGCGACCCAGACAGGCTCCTGCCAATCGTGGTAGTCTTTGTATTTTGCAGCCTCTTCCTCCTTGCCGGAGATCACCTTTGAGGTAAAGACCGCCTTCTTCAGAAGGAGGTCTCTGAGCGCCGCCCGTGCCGGCGCATCTTCGCTTATCCACTCGGCAATGATGTCCCGCGCACCCGCAAGCGCCTCTTCGACGGAGCCGACGCCCTTTTCGGCATCGACGAAGGCGGCCGCCTGTGCGGCAGGATCGAAACCGGCAAGGTCCGTCCCGTCGCCGGTCATGAGCATTCGCGCGAGGGGCTCCAATCCTCTTTCCCTCGCCATGGTGGCCCTGGTCCTGCGCTTGGGACGGAAGGGGAGATAGAGGTCCTCGAGAATGGCCATGGTCCCCGCCGCCTCGAGCTTTCCTTTCAGTTCCTCCGTGAGCAGCCCCCGCTCCTCGAGAGATCCCAGGATGGCGTCCCTACGCTTATCCAATTCCGCAAGCTGTTCCAGCCGGTCCCGTATGGTTCCGATAGCCACTTCGTCCAGGGAGCCGGTGGCCTCTTTCCTGTACCGTGCGATGAAGGGAACCGTGGCTCCGTCAGAAAGAAGGGCCGCCGCAGCCCTCACCCCTCCGAGGGGGATGTTCAGTTCCCGTGCTATCTTTTCAGTATGCTCCATGTTCACGTCCACATCTCCATAGTCAGCGGTTCCCGGCGGCGGAGACTAACTATAACCGAAGACGCCGGGAAAGTGAAGACCAATGAGCCGGCCCCGTTCTGCTATACTATACGTATACGGCTTGAAGGGAAAGGAGACAGATCGAGAGCGGCACCGAGTCCGGCTCGTGGTACTGGCGGCAGTTTTCCTGGTCCTTTCGGGAGCCGTCGGCAAGGAGGTGACGAAAATGAGTGCTCTGACCATCGAGAGTCCGGCTTTCAAGGAAAACAGCGACATTCCCAAGCAGTACACCTGTGATGGAAAGGACATCAATCCACCCCTCGTTCTCCGGAACACTCCCCGGGGGGCAAAATCGCTGGCGCTTGTCGTCGACGACCCCGACGCGCCTGTCGGCATATGGGTCCACTGGGTTGTATGGAACATCGATCCCGGCACACGTGAGATCAAGGAGAATTCGGTTCCTCCCGGGGCTCTCCAGGGACGGAACGATTTCCGCAAGACAAGCTATGGAGGGCCATGTCCTCCGTCGGGGACTCACCGTTATTTTTTCAAGGTATACGCCCTCGACACCGTACTTTCCATCGACAGGAACTCGACGAAGAACGACCTTGAAAAGGCGATGAAAGGCCACATACTCGGCGAGGCCCAAACCGTGGGCCTGTATAAGCGATAGTCTGGCCCCCTGGGAGCCCGTGAAAGCCTGAAAAACAGTTGACACTGTATACTCCACCCTGATAACCTTGATGAAAAAGGCAGAAGGAGGCTTTTATGAGGTCTGAGGGCAGAGTGGCACGTGTTACAGAGGTCATCGCGGGGTCTCCCAAAAGTTTTGAAGATGCCGTGATAATCGGGTTCAGACGAGCTTCCAAGACTTTACGGGGTATTACCGGCCTGCGCTTAAAAGAACAGCGCGCCAGAGTCGAAGATGGAAAGATAATAGAATTCCGTGTCACCCTTGAGGTCATCTTTATTCTGGAAAGCTGATAAATACCGTAAGGCGTGAAGAGCAAGGCGTAAGGTGTTACATCTTACGCTTTCTTTTTGTGTCAAGCGCCCCACGCTTTACGTGCGGCAGCCCGGCGAGCAGAACGGCACCCGCGCCATTGAGGATGCCGCAGAAGACAAAGAGCATTCCGTATCCCCAGCTCGCAACCATAAGTCCACCGACAAGAGGTCCGACAAAAAAACCCACCTGCATCGTAACAAGCCCAAGGTTCAGGTTAAGCCCCCTGAACCGGGCTTCCGATATGTCGAAGAGAAGCGCCATAATGAGCGGTATCGCCACACCCCAGAGCACCCCGAAGATGACGGAGAGCGCCAGGAATACCCACTCGATATTGGCGAAATGGAACAGGGGATGACAGATGGCCAGTGCGACGAGGCACACCGCGGAAAGGCGCGCTTTGTTTGCCCTGTCGAAATACCGGCTCCCCGCGGCCCTGATGACGATCATGACGATCATGGCAAGGGTAAAGAAAAAACCGGGGTTGTTCATTCCCTTCTCTTCTCCAAAATCCCGCAGGAAATAGAAGAGTATCGTGTAGGCGCTGTAAAAGAGGATGTTCACCACGAGAACAAGTACAACAGGGACAGTCTTCAGGCTCTCCATGAGACCACCGAGACCCACGCCTTTGCGTAAGGCTTCATCACCCCCACCCTCGGACCGGATAAACGCAACGGGTATGAGAATGAAGACCATAAAAACTGCAGCCGCCGTAACGATGGACGTGAAAGCATAATGGAGACCCGCAAGATATACGACGAGAGGCGGTATGACCGCATAGGGAACCAGCCTCAAAATGGAAACTATCCCGATACCCTCGCCGCTCCTCGATTGGGGAATGCAACGGGCAAAAAGCTCCATCATCGCCGCCACTGCGAGAATAAAACCGCCCCCGTGCATGATCCGCACGAAAGCTATGGTGGCCGTGGTAACGGCGAAACTATAGGAGAAAAGGGCGATCGCCATGACGATGATACCTGCGGCGACTACCTTTTTCGCATTCCTCGCGTGGAGATAAGGACTCAAGAACGGCTGTAGCAGGATACCCGTGATCGCATCGGAACCGAGAAGAAACCCGTGCCACCGGGGATCGATCCCGAGGGATATGAGATAGGCGTGGAATTGAAAGAACAGGGCCATCATTGCCGAAGTGCAGGCGAGAACGATGCTGAGGAGGAGAAATTCCCTCGTGAACATGGGGGGTCTCGCAGGCTCTGTCATCGGCACCCCGCCCCGCCTTCAAGCCTCATAAGCAGATTGCCTGCCACACGCCTGCGATAGCGCTTCGACGCCCGGACATCGCTGATCGGGCTGATGCCCTCCCGGACAATCGCCGCAGCGTCACAGAGCAGGCCTTCGCTTATGGGATTACCGGAAAATAATCCATCGAGGACAGGGGATGTGAAGACCGTCGGGGCCACGCTTCCGAAAGCGCATCGTGCCCTGGCGAGGCTCCCTTTTTCTCCGACAGCGGCGGCAAAGGCAAAGGAGGCAACGCTTATCGCCATGGCCTTTCGCTGTCCCACCTTCTCGAAATGGTGGAAGTTGAAGCCATGGTCCTTTCTTATCACCACGGCACAGAGAACCTCGCCCGGGTCGAGCTGCGTCCGGCCGGGACCGGAAACGAACTCGCAGATGGGCATCCGGCGACGCCCCTTAAGGGAACGAAGCTCCACTTCGGCGCCGAGAATATAAAGGGGCGGCAGCGTGTCGCCAGCCGGCGACGCCGTGCAGACATTGCCGCCGATGGTCCCCATGTTCCGCACGGCCGGTGCCCCGATGCACCGCGCAGCATCCCTGAGAAGGGGAAAGTGTTTTCCTATGAGACTGCCGGAAATCAGCTCGCTGTGCGTGGTGACGGCACCGATGCGCACCTCGTCGGCGGACTCATCGATGCCCCTGAGCTCGCTCACCCCTTCCAGACAGACCAGGGGGACTTCAGTTCTTTGAAGGGGCAAGCGCACCATGATATCGGTGCCGCCTGCGAAGAGTCTCGCCGAGGGCTCCCCGGACATTATCCGGAAGACCACATCCAACGATGATGGCAGATAAACTCTAGCCACGAGAGCTTCCTGCGCGCATCTTCTCGGCCGCGTCTTCCACGGCATCGATAATCTTCTGGTACCCCGTGCACCGGCAGACGTTGCCGCTCATTGCCACCCGGATCTCGTCCCGGGTCGGTGCCGGATTCACCTCGAGGAATCCAACCGCCGTTACCACCATGCCGGGCGTGCAAAACCCGCACTGCACAGCCCCGAGTTCCACGAAGGAGCGCTGCACGGGGTGAAGTTCGCCATCCCCGGCAATCCCCTCGATGGTGACCACCCTCTTTCCTTCCAGCTGTCCCGCGGTCATGAGACAGGATAGTTTTACCACGTTGTCGACAAGGACGGAGCAGGCGCCGCACTCACCCTCACCACAACCCTCTTTTGTGCCCGTCAGGCCGAGGTCTTCGCGCAACACATCGACGGCCCTCCTGCCGGGGTCTGTCTCGACGGCAACGGGAGAATCATTAAGAACAAAGGATATCTTCTGTTTCACTCTTCTCTCCTTCCCCGGCAAGCGCCGACAGAACCCGCTCCGGCGTAAAGGGCGCCCTCGTTATCCTCGCCCCGCAGGCATCGTGGAAGGCGTTGGCGATCGCAGGCAGGCACCCGCTGATGACCACCTCGCCAATCCCTTTCATACCGAAGGGGCCAGTAGCCTCATCGGGCTCGACTGCAACGGAGGTCATATCGGGAACATCGACGGAGGTGGGGACAATATAGGTGGCCATGTCGCCCGTCTCATGACGGCCGCCCTTTACGATATAGTCTTCCATGAGGGCCCAGCCTATACCCTGCGCGATGGAACCCTGGACCTGCTGATCGTACACGGAGCGGTTCAGCACCCTGCCCGCGTCGGTGACGGCCACGTAGTCGACAACGTCTATCCGTCCCGTCAGGGTATCCACCTCGATACGGGCAAGGTGGGCACCATAGGAATAGAGGACATGTGTACCCAGGTACATGATGTTGAGGGTGCTCTCGTCGTGAGGGGTCCGGAAATAGCCTGTACAGGACCGGCCGCCGGCATCGATAAGGGCTGCTACGTCACGAAGGGCCATCTGGCGGGCGGACCCTTTCACCCTGACAGCGCCGGGGACCAGCTCGACGGAGTCGACTCCCCCGACCCCGAGGGACCGGACGCCGGCCCGAAGGATGATTCCCTTAAGCCCCCCCGCCGCCTCTATGACGGCATTGCCGAAGGTGTACGTCGTGCGGCTGGCGGAGGAGGTGCCCGAGGGAAGGTCATGGTCCGTATCGGGCTGGATAATCTCCATCGTCGCGGGGTCCTGGTTCAGGATCTCCCCCGCTATCCTGAGATAGGTGCCGGCATTTCCCTGCCCCATGTCGGAGACACCGGAATAGACCCGGATCGTCCCGTTCTCTGTCAACTCCACTCTCGCGTTCGCCTCGTCGGGGATGAGAGCCGGATAGCCCATCCCATGGGCCATGCAGCCGACACCGCAGCCGCGCTTCTTCCATGACGGGGCCGATGCCTTCCAGGCTTCACGGTCCTTCCAGAACCGGTGTTCCACGAGCCTGTCGACGCATTCGGAAAACCCTGTCGAATGTCTGAGCTCAACACCCACGCAGTTCCTGTCCCCGGTCTTGAGGGCATTGACGCGACGCACCTCGAGGGGGTCCATACCCAGCTTCCCGGCCACCATGTTGACGACCTGTTCCATGCCCGCCGTCGACTGCGGCACCCCGAAGCCCCGGAAAGGACCACCGAGGGCGTTGTTCGTATAGACGCAATACCCCTCGATATTGACATTTGGGATCCGGTATGCCGATCCGGCGTGCTCCACACCCATCGCCATGATCTCGCCCGTAAGTCCCGCGTAGGGGCCGGCGTCGAAGTAGAGCCGACAGGAAAGCGCCTGAAAGGTGCCATCCGTTTTCGCCCCGAGGCGGTAATACATTCTTGCGGGAAGCCTCTTCACGCCGGCAAGGAAACTCTCCCGTCTGTCCCACCACATCTTGACGGGAACACCATCCGTGTGGAGCGCGGCAAGACCGAGCAGACACTGCACGGTGATGCCGTCCTTCCCTCCAAAGGCCCCGCCGAGATAGGGGGCGATGACACGCACCCTGTCCGTTCCAAGCCCCAGGGCATGCGCCATCTCCTTCCTGTCACGGTAGGGGGTTTGCGTCGATACCACGACGACGAGCACCCCGTTTTCATCGACCCGGGCCCACCCGGCTTCCGTCTCCAGGTAGGCATGTTCCTGTCGCGACGTCTCGAAAACACCCTCGGCCACGACGTCGCAGCCACGAAACGCCCCGTCCGGGTCCCCCCGTCTTACGCGAACGGCCCTCATGAGGTTGCCTTCCTCGTTGTCCTCGTGAACCCTGGGCGCGCCTTCCTTCAGGGCCTCTTCGGGATCGAAAACACCCGGCAGCGGCTCGTAGTCGAAAGTGACCAGGTCGAGCGCCCCGAGCAGCGCCTCACGACTTCGGGCGACCACAAGGGCGACGGGGTCCCCCACGTGGCGGATGACCTTGTCTACGAGCACCGGCTGATGGTTCCTGACGATTCCCAGCCTGTTCGGCCCGTCGATATCGCGGAATGTCAGAACGCGAACAATACCGGGATGCGCCCCGGCCCGCGAGGCGTGAACGGCAAAAAGCCGGGCGTGGGGCACGAGGGCCCTCTTCGCTCCGGCCCAGAGGAATTCCTCGGAATACTCGTCGGCGGCGTACCTCTCCCTTCCCCTGACCTTCGAGACAGCATCGAGACGGGGTCCGTCGAGGAAATTTCCCTTATCCTCCTTCACAGGACAACCTCCCTGTCGGAGACGATCTCGCCGAGGCCGCGGACAAAATCCTCCATCGCCTCGTGGACCCCGACGCTCACCCTGATCCAGTTGGGAAAGCGAAAACCCGTCATCGTCCGGATCATGACGCCTTTTGCCATGAGCTGCCGGTAGGCGAGGGTATCGCTCATGGGAAGTCTGACCATGACGTAGCACCCTTCCCCGGCATGGGTCTCGAGCCCAAGACCCGCAAGCTCCCGGAGCAGATAGGCTTTCTCGTCGTTCACGTGCCGCCTTGTCCGGGCCACGTGATCCTCGTCGCCGATGGCCGCCAGCGCCGCTTCCTGTGCCAGACCGTTCACCGAGTAGACAATGCACGTCCGCCTGATGACGTCCACCACGTCGCGGCTCCCCGCCAGATAGCCGATGCGAAGCCCTGCGAGACCGTACATCTTGGAGAAGGTTCGGAAGGTCACGAGGTTCGGATACTCGTCGAGGAGCTTCATCGCATCGGGGTAATCGGGGGCCTCAACGAATTCGCAGTACGCCTCGTCGACGACCACGATCTGCCTGCCGGCAATAGTGTCGAGGAACCGCCTGAGCCTCGCTTCGTCCCAGTAGGTGCCCGTGGGGTTATTGGGGTTGCACACGAAGAGCACCTTCGTCCTGTCGTCTATGCGGGCGAGCATCTCTTCGTCATCGAAACCGAATTCCTTGAGCGGTACCAGCCTCGCCTCGAACCCGGAGAATTCCGCCACCCATTCATAGACGGCAAATGTCTTGTCGGCGGTGATGATGTTGTCCCCCTCCTGGCAGAAGGCCTTGATAACGAAGGCAATTGCCTCGTTCGCCCCGTTGCCGAAGATGATCTGGTCGGGGTCGATATTGAACCTTTCCGCCAGTTTTACACGCAGGTACCAGGAATCGCCGCTGGGATAGATGCTTGCCCGCTTCGGCGGAAACTGCGCGATTATCCTGGCCGAGCCCTCGGGAGGGCCCAGGGGGTTCTCGTTGTTGTTGAGCCTCCAGAGGTGATCGACCTTGTAGAGCCTCATGAGTTCCGGGTCGGGCCGCGACGGGATGTAGGCCTCGAACTTTTTGATGTATTCCGGGACGAGTCTGTTGAGGGGAACGTCGAACACCGGCACGCCTAGCCTCTCAGGGTAAAGAAGACGTAGTCGGCCTTCCCGCGGTAGGGGATGATTATGGCGGGCACAAAACCGTTCGCTTCGATGACGGGATAGAGCCGCGCATGCCACCCGTAACCCAGATCGATCCTGAACAGGATATTGGCTATCCCTTCGGAGCGCAGCGCATCTATATGCCTCGCCAGGTTTTCCCGGGCATCGGCACCGTCCCACAGCGGTGAAAGGACCACGAGGTTCTGGCTGTGCTGGAAGCTCGCCCCAAAGACGGAGTGAGCGTTTTGCTTTTCACCCTCATACCTCACGGGGACGATCTCCCGGGCAAGAAAGTGTCTCTTGTACTGGCTGTTCAGGAATTCCTCCATGCCGGCGTCTGCGTAGACCCTGCATCCCGGGTCTTCCTTGAGCTGCCGAAAAAGAAAGTGCCACGGCCTCTTCTCCCCGTTACTGACAAAATCGATGGTGCCCAGCTCTTCGAAGTAACCCTGAGGGAGGTCTTCCGTGGAATACCTGTTCATGAGACAGACCGCCTCCGACCGTCCGATGGCCGAGATAAGCCCGGTGACGAGTTCTTCGCCCACCTTCCGCCTCCCATCCTCGACGAAAACGTAGGGACCGTAACACTCGATCATCGAGGGGCCGGAGCTGCGCCACACCATGCCTCCCGCAATCCTTCCCTTTCTGTCCGTGGCCACAAGCACACCGTATTCGCCGCTTTCCACCATGTCGACGACCTTGCCAGGATAGCGGAAATCCTGGGGATAGATGAACGGGTCATACCGGCCCGCTATGGACCGGACAAAGACCTTCAGGTTCTCCGCGTCGGGGCGGCCCAAAGAGAGGCCGTCCTTCCCGGGCGCTTCTTCGCCCTTCCATGGTTCCACCGCGGGATATGTCTTTTCCTTGATGAGTTCGAACCCGGTACCTTCCATGGCCTCGTGGAAAATGGTCATCCTGTCCACGGAACGGGAGGCGATGAGCAGCCCCATTTCGTCCAGTCCCTCCTCATCGGGTGCAACATCCGCAGTGAGGTTGAAGGCGCGGAGATCGAAGTCTATACCGTCGAAGGCAAATCGAAGAAGGGCATAATAGAAACCGTTCACCATGGTGAGCGTGATGGGTTTCGGGTCTTTCGTCATCCTGCAGAGATAAGAGAAGACCTCCTCGCCGGCCAGTGTAAGCTTGAGCGCGTCCCTGTCCTCAAGTCCGAAGATCCGGGAAGATGATTCCGTGAAGGAAAGGACGAGAGGAAGGAACTTCATATCCGTTTCGACGGAAAGCCTGATGTCTGTTTGCTCACCCTGCATGCTGACCCCCAAGGGTATTCCTTTCTGATGATGTGACGACAACCTTATGGTTTATATCAGGAATGCATTTTTCCTGCAACCCCTGTCTGTTTTTCCTTATCCCGCCGGAGGTTTCCCATTTCAGGGCAATTCTGCTACAATGAGGCCAATGACAACTCCCCATCTCCCCATGACCCGCGACGAAGTGCGCAAACGCGGCTGGGACGGCCTCGATGTCATCCTCGTAACGGGCGACGCCTATGTGGACCACCCATCCTTCGGCGCCGCCGTCATCGGCCGTGTCCTGGAAGCAAAGGGCTTGCGCCTCGGCGTCATCGCCCAGCCGGATTTCAGAAGCGCCGAAAGCATGAAAATACTCGGCAAGCCGCGCCTTTTCTTCGGGATCACCGCCGGGAACGTGGATTCCATGGTCGCCAACTACACGGCCCACAAGCGCCCGCGGCTCAGCGACGATTATTCGCCCGGGGGAAGACCGGGGCTGCGTCCCGACCACGCGGCCATCGTCTACGCCAACAGGGTCCGCGAGGCCTTCAAGGATGTTCCCATCGTGCTCGGCGGCATAGAGGCAAGCCTGCGCCGGTTTGCCCACTACGACTGGTGGAGGGACGAGGTCCGGCGTTCCATCCTCCTCGACAGCAGGGCGGACATCCTTGTGTACGGGATGGGGGAGGCACAGGCGGTCGAGATAGCCCGGAGGATTGCGGCGGGCGAGACTCTCCACGGGATCAGGGGAACGGCGGTAGTTGCGGGTTGCGGGTTGCGGGTTGCGGGTTGCGGGTCGGAGGAGCCAAGGGAGACCTTTCCCGGAAATGTCGACCACGGGGAGTGGGAAGTAGTTGAGATCCCTTCTTATGAGGAGGCGAAGGGGGATCCCGATAAGTTCAATGAGGCCTTTCGGGTCATTGTGGAAAACCAGGACCCTTTCACGGGAAGAACGCTGGCGCAGAGACATGCCAACCGCTGCGTTGTCCAGTACCCCCCTGCCCTCCCACCTGATACGAAGAGTCTCGATGCCGTCTATGAACTGCCCTATGCGCGCGGCTGGCATCCCTCCTATGACAGGGGGGGCGGTGTCCCCGGATTCGAGACCGTGCGTTTCTCCATCATCTCCCACCGGGGCTGCCCCGGCGAGTGCTCGTTCTGCGGCCTTTCCCTGCACCAGGGCAGGATCGTTTCATCCCGGAGCGAATCCTCCATAGTCAAAGAGGCCGAGGCGCTCACGAGGAGAAGGGATTTTCGGGGCACCATTACCGACGTGGGCGGCCCGACCGCCAACCTCTACGGGGCGGTCTGCGGCAGATGGCACGGGTCAGGTGCCTGCAGCACCCGCCACTGCCTCACCCCTTCGCCCTGCCGGAACCTCAAGCCGGGCTATGAGAAGGCCCTGGCACTCTACGGCAGGCTGAGCGCACTGCCGGGTGTCAGGCACGTCTTCATCGAAAGCGGCTTCCGCCATGACCTTCTTGTCGACCCGAAGGCCCGGACCTACCTCGAAAGGATCTGCAAGGACCACGTGAGCGGCCGGATGAAGGTGGCGCCGGAGCACTGCTCCGACAGGGTTCTCGATATCATGAACAAACCCGTCTTCTCCGTGTACGAACAATTCTCGGCCCTCTACCGGTCGATATGCGAGACACTGGGGAAAGACCAGTATCTGGTCAATTACTTCATCAGCTCCCATCCCGGCTGCACCCTCGAAGATTCTCTCTTCCTTGCATTGAAGCTCGGCGAGCTCGGCATCCACCCCGAACAGATACAGGACTTCATGCCCCTGCCCATGACCCTTTCCGGCACCATCTACCACACGGGTAAAGACCCTTTCACCGGAAAAAGCATCTACGTCCCCCGGACGTTCCGTGAACGAAAGATGCACCGCGCCCTCATCCAGCACAAAAACCCGAAGAACACCCCTCTCGTAAGGGAAGCCCTGAAACTCCTCAAGAAAGAACACCTCTTTCCGAAATTGATGCCGGGGAAGAAGTGAAGATAACCGTTGGAACCGTTAGAACGGTTGGCACCGTTAGAACGGTTAGAGGCAAGAGACTTTTTTCGATAACCTCGGTTCCAACGGCTCTAACGGTTCCAACGGTTCTAACGGTCTTTCGTTTGCCTTACCCCCTGTTTCATTGTATGATAGCAAAAATAGGGATTTGGAGGGGATCACAGTTTTGACGAAGCAGAACGTTCATTGGTACAGGTCCGTATGCCTTGCAGCAATTCTCTTTATGGTGGCTGCATTGTTCTTTCCCCTTCCCGCTGAGGCGGCGCGGAAAAGATCGCTTCATGCGGGAAAGGATGTCAGGGGGATCACTTTTGAAGAATTCTGGGCCAAAGCCCGCGAGGAAGGAACGAGGTGGGCAGGCAGGCAGCTGCGAGTGCGAAGAATGATATCCGTGCCGGTGGTGGGTTTTGACGGACGCAATGGGCGCTCACCGGTGTGGGAGGCCCAATTGGTGCGTTGCGACAGGACCCGGTCGACTGACGAGGAAGACGGTATCCCCAAAACATGCAAGGGAAGATCCGTTACCGTCCGCATGGTAGAGGCAGGGGTGGACGGGGCCGATCCGGGCATTCATGTATCGAAGGAGAAGCATTTCCGGGGGGCTTCCATTCCGGAAGAGAGAATTGCCATCAGCCCGCAGCGCGCCGAAGAGATAGCCAACAGGCACAGAAAGTACAACCCTGTCGAGATCGACAGCTACAGCTACGAGCTCAGATACGACCAGAGAAACGACAGGCCCGTCTGGGTCATCAAGAGAACCTGCGGATACAAGGGTAAATCCGAAGGCCGCTGCCAGCCCGGCGATCACTGGATAGTCAAGGTCGACGCGGAATACGGGGAAGTCAAGTGAAGGACCGCTTGAATCGCTTGACGGGCTGCTTTTGAGGACGGAGATGGTCATAACTTTATCGCCTATCACTGTTGATGATCGCGCGGCCGTTATGGAGATATTCAATTATTATATCGAGAACAGCTTTGCGGCCTATCCGGAGCAGCGGCTTCCCGATGAGTTCTTCGATGCGCTCTTCATCATGAGCAACGGATATCCGACGGTTGCAGCCAGAACCGAGGACGGCGTCGTGACCGGGTTCGGGTTGCTTCGCCCCTATAATCCCCTGCCCGCCTTCTTCAAGACCGCCGAGATCACCTATTTTCTCAAACCGGGATTCACGGGTCAGGGCATCGGCAAGGCCATGCTCGACTATCTCCTCGACACGGGAAAAGCGAGCGGGATCAGCACAGTCCTCGCAAATGTGTCATCTCTTAACGAGGAGAGCATCCGTTTTCACCTGCGGCACGGCTTTTCCGAATGCGGCCGCTTCAGCGAAGCAGGCGAAAAAAAAGGTCAGGTCTTCGACGTTGTCTATTTTCAGAAACTGCTCTGACAAAAGGTTTCAAGCTCCAGGTTCCTGCTAAAAAAGCAGTTGCGGGTTCCGGGTTGCGCGTTTCGAGTCAAAGGCCAAAGAGGAACAACTGACCAGGGCATCGGAACTCTAAGCCACGGTTTTTGTCTTTTCCCTGAAACGTGGAACTTGGAACCGTCTTCTCTCTTGGACTATTCTTTGACCATCATCTCGATAAGGTGCGGTCCCGGCTCTTCCATGGCACGTTTCATTTCCCGAGCCAGTGCCCTGGCGTCTTCTACGCGGACTGCGGGGACGCCGAGGCCCTCTGAGAGGCGAACCCAGTCTATTGCGGGGCCGTCGATGTCAACGAGACGGCGGCCGGCATCCGTGAGGTCCGTGAGGCCCGCCCGCTCCAGTTCCATTGCGATGATGCGGTATCCGCCGTTATTGCAAAGGAGCGTGGTGATGTTCAGGCTTTCCCGTGCCATCGTCCAGAGGGCCTGAACGGTGTACATGGCGCTGCCGTCCGCCTGGATGTTGACGATGGGCCGGGCGGGTGCGGCGAGTGCCGCCCCCACGGCACAGGGCATCCCGTAGCCGATGGCCCCTCCTGCGATGGTCATGAAACCGTGGGGCCCGCATCCATGGGAAAGCGGGTAGTAGGGGAAGGACGTCGTCAGACCCTCGTCAACAACGATCCCTTCCTCGGGCTGCAAGGCGGCTATGACGGTGGAGATTGTCTCCGGTGTAAGCGAACCGGCCGGAATGGAAGGCCTCTTCGGCACTGCGGCGCCGGCGCCTCCCGCTCTGCTTTCCCTTGCCCTGCCGACAACATCTGCAAGATTCTCGAGCACCGCGTTCACGTCCTGCCCGGGGCTGTGTATCGCGATCTTCAGGACCCCGACGGGAATCACATGGCTGGGAATACCCTCGTATCCAAAAAAAGTGACGGGGTCCTCGGCGCCGGCAAGGATAACCACATCGTATCGTGCCATCAATTCCATTGCAGGCTCCGGGAAATAGGGAATCCTCGTCACCGCCGGCAGGGGGCTGCCCCGGTCCATGTAGCCGGGAAAGCTGTTTGCCAGAAGGTCACAGCCTGTTGCCGACCGGATGTGCGCGGCCGTCATCAACCCCTTTCGGCGCAGTGCCCTGCCGCCGAGGATCATCGCCCCTCTCCTGCCGTTCTGCAAAGCCTTTGCAGCCTTCTTAACAGCTTCACTGTCGACACGTTCAAAAGACGGGGCCGCCGTGGCGACGGGAATACCTCCGCAGTCGGCCCATTGATGGTCGTTGGGGATGATGAGACTCGCTATCTGCCCACGGGTGCTCGCCGCGATGACCGCGGCCATGTCCCGGGAAAGGCTTCGGGGGCTCCTGCATGTCCTTCTCCACCCCGAAACGGTCCCCGCCATCGCCGCAATGTCCATGTTAAGGGGCGGGTCCGCATCACGGTGCCACGATGCGTGTTCCCCGATAACGTTGACGACGGGCGCTTTTGCCCGTCGTGCGTTGTGAAGGCATGCTATCCCATTGGCAAAGCCGGGACCCAGGTGGAGAAGCGCCATCGCCGGCCTGTCAAGGACCCGTCCGTAGCCATCGGCAGCCCCCGTGCAAACCCCCTCGAAAAGACCAAGGACCGCCTTTATCCCCGGCTCCCTGTCAAGGGCCGCAACAAGCGGTATCTCCGTCGTCCCCGCATTGGCGAAGCATATATCGATACCATTCAGGACAGCCGTCCTCAAAGCCAGTTCCGCACCGTTCATAGATCTCCTGATGAGGCAGGTGATAGGTCATGGGTCATGGGTGATGGGAAAGGCTCAGGGTGTTCAGCGACCCTATTACCTATGGCCTATGGCCCTGTGATCCGATTCTATTCCTAATTTAGTATATCCGGAACCGGCAGGATCTGACAAGGTATATCGGGGTCCCCCACGTCATCCCGGCTTTCGAGACTGTGTCGTAATTACCTCCACTCCGTCACCCCGGCGAAAGCCGGGGTCCAGTGTCTTTGCCTTTTGCGGGATAATGACATTCCACGTATGATGTAATTAGCATGGTAATGTAACATCCATATTATGTTGTAGTTTAATTGCCTG
>Ga0351928_1060_pt1 | contig 18537 bp, 13 predicted proteins | sample BONcelHT113001E8_FD_206858 | JGI IMG/M metagenome (GOLD analysis project Ga0351928, IMG submission 206858) | Enriched cells from coal bed in the Powder River Basin, Montana, United States - BONCAT cells T11 rep2 HSBNCT.T11.300.1.E8 ... | reverse complement strand
GACGACAGCCCGTCCGGGCGAGACTGAAGCCGGTTCTGAGTTGTCTGATTTTGTCTCCGCCTATATGGAAGCCAAGACCGATATTTGGGATCAGCTGTCCAAGAAGCTCGAAGAAGGTAATGACATGACCGCGGTATTTTCATTACTGGGTTTTGCCATGGCTGATCTCAGCGTGGCCATCGTCCCCTTCTTTGATGTGGTGTCCGAAGCCGGCGGCACGCTCTTTCTGACCGGGATCAAGAACGCACACAAGACCGTGAATGGCCAGATAATCGATTTCGGTTATGACTTCGTTTATGATACCGACTCCGGACAGTACCAGAAGGACGACCGCGTCGTCTGCACAGGGCAGTATGATATGGCCAAAGGCGCCTTGCGCGTGGAAATGTCCGATCAGAAGAATAAGCTTGTCACCAGCCGGACCGTCATCGAAATCGTCCGTCTGGCCGACGATGCCTACGCGTCCCAGTTTGTGTCCTATAACGGTGAAGATAATCCGGTCCAGGGTTACTTTACCTTGTTCCGCGGCACCGATCTCTGGTCAGTCATGGCTGAGCAAGAATCATCCGGGCAATTCAAACACAATTCGATCTATAACCTGGCCCAGCCGGACATGAACGACATGATCAAAGGTTTCACCGTCAAGACAGAGGCGTCACTCGTCGACGGCAAAGCCACTTTCAGCCAAAAATGATCCGGCGGATTGCCCGATGATCCGGCGGATCGCCAGGGATGGTGTATTCCTGCGCACTTTGGCGGCGATCGCGCTGCCGATCGCCCTGCAAAACCTGATCGCTTCGGGTCTGAACATGGTTGACACGATCATGATCGGCCAACTCGGTGACACGCGGATCGCCGCGGTCGGCCTGGCCAATCAGATCACGTTTTTGCTGCACTTGTTTCTGTTCGGCATCAGCAGCGGCTCGGCCATCTTCACGGCGCAATACTGGGGGATCCGGGATCAGGTCAACATCCGGCGGATCCTCGGCTTGGGACTTGTGACCAGCCTGGTTATTTCTTCGGTGTTTGCTTTGGGCGGGCTGCTCGGACCGAGTCTGCTGCTCGGCCTTTTCTCGTCAGATCCGGCGGTCCTGGACCAGGGCAGTCGTTATCTCGTGATCGTCGCCTGGAGTTATCCCATGATGGCGGTCTCTTTTACCTACGCCGGCGTCCTGCGCAGCACCGGCGACGCTCGGCTGCCCATGTATATCAGCGCTTTTGCCCTGCTCCTCAACACCGGCCTCAATTACCTGCTCATCAACGGCCGCGCCGGCTTTCCGGCTCTCGGGGTCAGCGGCGCAGCCTGGGCTACCTTGACTGCCCGCAGTGTCGAGATCTGCGCGATGTTGCTTGTGGTCTACTGGCGCCGCGGCGTCCTGGCGGCGCGCCCGGCTGAACTCTGTGACTGGACTGGCGCCTATATCCGCCGTTTTTTTCGCACCGCATCGCCGGTCATCCTCAATGAATCGCTCTGGGCGGTTGGCGTGACGATGTACGTTATCGTCTACGCCCGCATGGGCACAGATGTCGTCGCGTCGATCAATATCGCCGCCACCGCCGAACGGCTGGCCCTGGTTGTCTTTTTTGGCATTGCCAGCGCCGCCGGCATCATGCTGGGCAACCTGATCGGGGCCGGCGACCCGGATCTTGCTTTCCGCTATGCCAAGCGCTTTGCTGTGCTGGGACCGCTGTTTGGCTTATTGGCCGGCGCTCTGCTCATTCTGGCATCGCCCTGGGTCGTCTCTTTTTACAAAGTTTCACCGGCAGCTGCCGCGGCAGCGCGCGGCATCCTCCTGGTCTACGGCCTGGTGGCGCCGTTTCGGGTGTTCAACATCATCAACATCGTCGGCATCTTGCGCAGCGGCGGTGATACGCGTTTCGCGCTATTTCTCGATACGGCCGGAGTCTGGCTGATTGCCGTACCGCTTGCTTTTTTGGGCGGCCTGGTCTGGGGCTTGCCGGTCCAGCAGGTCGTCATGCTGATTGTGATCGAGGAGGGCTTCAAGGTGACGCTCGGCTTGCGCCGCCTGCTCTCACGCCGATGGATCAACCGGCTGGTCGGCGAGCCGGCGCGTCAAATAGCGGCCGATGCCGAGTGAAATCAGAAACAGAACCAGAACAGTCAGCGTCGCCAGGCTGCCCAGGCGGTAGACCGGACGAATGCCATATTGATCCATCAGGCGTCCGGCCAGCGCATTACCGGCGATCCCGCTCAGGCCGGTGTAGACGGCGCTGGCGATCGTCAGCGCCGTCGATTTGAGGCCGGCCGGCGCCAGGGCATCGATATAGTTGACGGTGCCGACCAGAAACAGAGCAAACGACAAGCCGTGCAGCAAGGCGACCAGCATGACCATCCAGGGCGCCGAAGCGACGGAAAAGGCATACAGCCGGGCGGCAAAGAAAAGAAAAGAGACGATCACCAGGCTGACCGGACTAAAGCGGCTGATCAGACGCCTCGAGTAGATGAAAACGGGTATTTCGCTCAAAGCCGCCACGGTCATGGCCCAGCCAAACAGCTCCTGCGTCCCGCCGACATCGAGCATCAGGCGGCCCTGAAAGCCAAACATGGGCTGGATCGAAACAAACATCAGCCCCAGGACGACGACAAACGAGACATAGGGGTAGCTCTTGAAGAGGCTGCCGACCGGCAGCTTCTGCCGGTGCAAGATGTTCAGCGGCCGCTCCGGCGTTGCCTGGGGCAGGAGCAGGCTGACCAGGATGCTGGCTGCGATCAGCAGAGCAAAGAGCCAGCTGATCACATTCAAGCCGGTCAGGCTGACCAGCCGGCCGACCAGAGGCATAACCACGGCAAATCCAAGCGACCCCCAGAGGCGGATCAGGCCATATGAACCGCCTGCCCGGTTGCGGATGGCCTGGTAAGACCAGGTGTCGAGCAGCGGCGCCATCGGGCTGAGAAAAAACAGAACGCCGGGATAGAGCAGGATCAAGTGGCCCAGCGTCCGCGACCAGGGCAGGAAACAGTAGCAGGCGGCGGCCAGGGCCAGGCAGAGGATGTAGACTTTGCGGATGGATTGGATCCGGTCGGAGATCATGCCCCAGAAGGGTTGGGCGACAATCGTGACCAGGGCGTTGAGCGTCAGGATCAGCCCGATGCGCGTGTTGTCCAGGCCGCGATCGGTCATGACAATAACGATATACGGCGTGAAGCAGCTCATGCTGGCCCAGCTGAAAAACTGCAGCATCGGGAAGCCGGCCTCCGGCCGGCGCAGACGAATCCCCTGACTCATCGCTGCGGCCGTTCCGGCCGGCTGACGCCTGGCCCGCTCAGGGCGCTGCGGCCGCCGGACAACGGTCTGACGCAGATCTGGGTGGCGATCCGTTCCTGCAAGGCCGGCACATGGGAGATGACGCCGATCAGCTTGCCTTCTCCGCGCAGGCCGGCCAGGGTATCCAGGGCGGTTTCCAGCGCCTCCTCATCCAGCGTGCCGAAGCCTTCGTCAAGAAACAGCGAGTCGACCCGGACTTTGCGGCTGGCCATCCGGGACAAGCCGAGCGCCAGGGCCAGGCTGACGATGAAGCTCTCGCCGCCGGACAGGTTCTTGGTCGAGCGGATCTCGCCGGCCTGGTCGTTGTCGACGACATTGAGTTCGAGCGGCAGTTTGTCGTCGCGCACCAGCAGATAACGCGCCGTCATTTTCTGCAATTGCTGGTTGGCCTGGGCGACCAGTGCTTCAAAGGTCAGTCCCTGGGCGAAATTGCGCAGCTTCTTGCCATCGGCCGAACCGATCAGGTCGCGCAGGCGGTCCCAGCGGCGGCACACGCGCTCCTGGGCCTCGATCCGGCTGCGCTGCAGCAGCGCTTCCGCCCGGATCCGCGCCTGTTCGGCCAACCTTTGCTTGATCGCGCCGCTTTGCTCGTTGGCTGTCCGGATCTCGCTGCTGATGTCTTGCAGACGCTGTTCCAGATCCGGCTGGCTGGCTTGGCTCAGGTTCCTGGCCAGTTCCTGTGCCAGTCGCTCACGCCGGTCATTTAGCCGGGCCGTCAATTCAGTTTGACTCGCCTCGAGCCGGCGGGCCTGTTCGGTTAGTTCCCGACGCGTCTCGGCGGGCAGGCGGCCGGCCAGATAAGCCGCTGCGTCGGCAAAGCCGGCTGAGGCCAGGCTGAGGTCAAATTGCGCGGACTGTTTAAGCAGTTCCGGTTGACGCCGGGCAATGCTGTCGGCCAGCGCGGCCAGCCGGGCGTTCATAGCGGTTAACTGCTCGATGGCTTCAGCAAGCTGCGCGCCGGCCTGACGTTCTGCCAGATCAGCCGCCCGGACGGCAGATTGCAGGCGCGCTTCGACAACAGCCGGATCCTGCTCGCCAAACAACGCCTGCCGTTGTTGCCTCAACGCAGCCAACGCGGCCTTTCGAGCGGCGATATCCGCAACCAAAACCTGCTCCGCCTGCTCCTGACTTTGCCGGAGCGCCGTAAGCCTGGCCAACGCCACATCGAATTCCTGCGCGCGGCCCAGCAAGGTTTGTTCCCGGGTTCTGGCCGCCAGCCAATCGTCCCGCCGTTTGATGAGCGCAGCGCTGATCTGCCCGGTATCAGCTGTGCGCCAGGCGCCCCCCGGGTCCCAAGCCTGCAGGTTATGCAGCAAAACTTCACGCAACCGGTTGCGCCGTTCGGCCAACTCAGCAGCATCGGCCGTCAAACGGCGGACCTCGCGTTCGATCTCAGCGCGTTGATGCTCGGCATCCAAGAGCGATCGCTCAGCCTCACCGAGCCGAGCCGCCAGATCGCCGGCGCGGCGCTCCAGATTGCGCGCCGCATCATCTTGTCGCTTGGCCCGGGTGATCAGCGCGTCAAGCGTCCCGATCTGCGCGTCGATTCTATCGGTCGCCGGAGCCCGTCCGCTTGCATAGGGGTGGCTGGTCGCGCCGCAGAGCGGGCACGGCCGGCCTTCATAGAGCTGCAGCCGTTCTGCCTCGAGGTCAGCTACCTTACTCAGGAAAGCCCGTTCGCGCAGGAGCGCGTCTTTTTCAGCCTCATATTGCGGCAGTGTCTTATTGCCAAGCAGGAGGCGCCCGGCCTCAGCCAGATCGGCTTGCTCGGTCCGGACAATGGTCTGCTCGGCCAGAACGACATCGCGCGCAGCCGCCCGTTCCTGCCGGGATTTCTGCGCCGGCGCCAGTTCCCGACGCCGTTTCCCGGTTTCTTTTTCCTTGGCGGCCAGCTGCTTGTCCAGCTCAGAGAGTCCGCGCAGTTGCTCGGTGATACCCGTTAATTGCGTGACCAGGTTCTCATCCGCTGCATGCTGCTGCAGATAGGTTGCGGCCGCTCCTCGCTGCTTCTGAACATCGTCGATTTGTTGCTGCAGTTCGGCCAGTTTCGCTGCCTGGGCTGTCAATTGCCGGCTGGCTTTCTCCGCCTCCAGAGCTTGGCTGGCCAGTTCCTTTTCTTTGCCTTCGATCTGGTCGTCGAGCAGCCGGACTTGATTGAGCAGCGGCGCGGCCTGGGTCAGTTGCGCCTGGGCATCTTCCCGCTGCCGGCCGGCTGCGGTCACGACGGTCTGGCGATCAGACTTGTTTTGCGTCAAAGCAGGCACGCGCGCTTGTTCCCGCTCCTGCAGGGCCCGTTCGCCGGCATCTTGCCGCCGGAGCGCGTCCAGCTGGGCATGCTCGCCGTCCAGGCCGGCTGCCCGGCCAGCCCGCTCGAGTTGCTCCAGTTTGGGCGCAAAAACAGCCCGGGTTTGAGCGAGTGCCGTTTCCTTTGCCGCCAACTGGGTAAGATCATCACGCAGGGTTGCCAAAAGCCGCAGCCAGGCGAGCGCGGCGTCTGCGCGAGCCCCCTCGGCGGTCAGGTCAGCCGACTGCTTTTCCAGGTTCTGCAGCTGTTGATTCAGATCCGCCGCCTGCTGTTCGTCAAGCAGAACCAGCGCCGCACCGGCGCGCTTGAGTTCGTCCAGCGCGTCACGTTCGGCGCGTTGCCGTTCGTGCGCTTTGATCGAGAGTTCACTGTATATTTCCGTGCCGGTGATCTGTTCGAGCACCGGCGCCCGCTCGTCGGCCGACGCTTGCAGGAAGGCGGCAAATCCGCCCTGAGCCAGTAAAATGGAGCGGGTGAACCGGCCGAAGTCCATGCCGGTTTTGTCTTCAATCAAGGCGGCAACCTCGCGTTTGCGTGTTTCCAGAACGAGTCCGCTGTCCGCATCGGCGATCTCGTGCCGTGCTTCAGCCAAGGTGCCGTCCGCTTTGTTGCGGGCGCGGTGCTGACTCCAGTGGCAGCGATAGCGGCCTGACTGGGTCGCAAAGGTCACCTCGGCGTAGCAGGAGCCGGTCTGGCGCGACATCACCTCGTTGCCGCCGCGCGTGATTTTGCCCAGACGCGGCGTCTCGCCATACAAGGCCAGGCACAAGGCGTCAAGCAAAGTCGATTTGCCGGAACCGGTCGGGCCGGTGATGGCAAAAATGCCGTCAGACTGATATGCCGGCGCCGTCAGGTCGATCGCCCACTCGCCATAGAGCGAATTGATGTTCATGAACCGGAGCTCAAGAATTTTCATAAGCTGCCTCGCCGGGTACGCACGGCGCCGGGCCGGCGCGCGGCCAAATGCTGTCTATTCTGCATGGACATCCGCCTCCATGAGCGCCTGCACGAGCGTCCGGTAAGCGTCGCGCAGATCCGGCCGCTCGTCCGGCGCGATTGCGGCGGCGTCGAGACAGCGCTCAAAAACGACTGCGACATCCAGGTCGGCCAACACTTCCCGCTCGTCCATACGCGCCATGATGCCATCGATCACCGGCCGGTTGACGATGCGCCGGATCTCCAGTTCACTGTCGGCCGCGGCCGCCTCGATCTGGTCCTTGAGATCGCTGACCAGAGCCGCACCGGTGTAGACGATCTCGAGCCAGGCCCGGCTGTGCTGACTGGCCTGTTCATGGATCGCCGCGAGCAGCTCGTCGAGGTCGCCGCTCAGGCTAAGCAGTTCCTGAAAGCAGGGCATGGGTATTGCCTCTGCCGCCAGGTGACGGCCGGAAGACCGGAGCAGCACAACGTGTTTGACGTGACCGGCTTCGCCGAAACCCATCGGGATCGGCGAGCCGCTGTAGCGGACCCGGCCCGCTGCATCGACGATCTGGGCCTGATGCAGGTGACCCAGGGCGACGTAATCGAAAACGTCGGCAAAAACATCGAGCCCCACCTGCCCCAGCATGCCGACCGACAGCTCCCGCACCCCATCGCCCTCAATCGTGCGGCCGCCAGCGGCAAACAAGTGGCCCAGCGCCAGCAGCGGGATGTCCCGGCCTTGCCGGATTTGCTCGGCCGCTGCCGCTGCCGCCGCATAGTAGGCGCGCAAACCAGCCAGCTGCCGGCGGTCTTTTTCTTCCGGCGTCTCTCCGGCATCGCTCTGGCGCACATCGCGGTCGCGCAGATAAGGGACCGCACAGACAATCGCCTCTGCCTGCCCGGATGCATCATGCAGGACCAGGACCTGATCGGCCGGGTCAGTTGCGGCGGCGCCGCAGACGCGGACACCCAGCACCTCGAGCAGGTCCCTGGGCGCGTCGAGCAAGGATGGCGAGTCATGGTTGCCGGCGATGATCACGACATGACGGCAGCCGGAACCGGCCACCCGGCGGAGAAAGCGGTAGTAGAGCTCCTGGGCCCGGTTGCCGGGCAAAGTGGTGTCAAAGATGTCGCCGCAGACCAGCAGGAGGTCGATTGCGTGCTGTTCGATCAGGCCGGCCAGAAAGTCCAGCAGTGCGGTCCATTCCTCATAGCGCTTGCGCCCGTAGAGCGACCGCCCCAGATGCCAGTCAGATGTGTGCAGGATGTTCATGCTGCTAACCCTTGTGCCTCCCGCCTGCCGCTTTGCTACAGCGGCGCGGCACTTCTATTCTGACATAAAAACGCGGAAAAATCACCCGGATCTGCTATGATGGTTTTATTCAGACGGCAGCGGGAGGAGCAGAACGATGCAAAACGAATCAATAGAACAGTCCGGCCTGGCGCCGGTCATCCTGCCCGACGGCGCAGAGTTGCCGCGCCTGGGTCAAGGCACCTGGCACATGGCCGAACAGCCCGCCCAGCGCCCGGGCGAGATCGAAGCCTTGCGCCGCGGCATCGCCTGCGGCCTGACCTTGATCGATACGGCTGAAATGTATGCCGACGGCGCAGCCGAAAGCCTGGTCGGCGCGGCCATCAAGGGCCTGGCGCGCGACCGGCTGACGATCGTCTCCAAAGTCTACCCGCACCACGCCGGCCGGCGCGACATCTTCCGCTGCTGCGACCAGTCGCTGCGGCGCCTGGGCATCGAGCGGCTTGACCTCTACTTGCTGCATTGGCGCGGCCGGATCCCGCTCAGCGAGACCGTCGCCTGCATGGAGCAACTGGTCGAGCAAGGCAAAATCGCTCGCTGGGGCGTCTCCAATTTTGACGTGGCCGACCTGGAAGCCCTCTGGCGCGTGCCCGGCGGCACCCGCTGCCAGGTCAACCAGGTGCTCTATCATCTCGGCTCGCGCGGCATCGAATTCGATCTCCTGCCCTGGCAGCGCCGGAACGGCCTGCCGGTCATGGCTTATTGCCCGCTCGGCCAAGGCGGCCAGTCTTCGGCAAGTCTCCTGCAAAATCCCCGCCTCAAGGCCATCGCCATCCGCAACCGGGCTACGCCGGCTCAGATTGCCCTGCATTTTCTCCTGCGCGATCCGCTCGTCATTCCGATCCCCAAAGCCGCCAACAGCGATCATGTCGCGGAAAATGCCGCCGCCGCCCGGATCAGCCTCGATGCGGCAGATCTCAAGGAACTGGACGCGGTCTTTCCGGCGCCGCGCCACAAGATACCGCTGGACATGCGCTGATTGTCAAAATAGTACCAGTATAGGTAAACATCGCTATAGTCTTTTCTCCCTGCCGAGCTTATGATAAGCCTGTGACTGGCCGTACACGATTCAATCGTGTGCTTTTTCCCGTGTTGAGATGCCTCTTGAGCCGGCTTTTCCGATAGTCTGTGCAAAACGCCGATTTATACCGGAGTCGGTCAGATGCGATATAATGAACCGGGTGATGAAACGCTATGAAATCATTGGCAAAAAGCCTGAATGCAAAGATGATCATTTTGTTGATTGGGCTAAGCTTTATCCCGCTGGCTGTTTTTGGCTTCAGCACCAGAATCGTGATGAAAAATATATTGGAAAAACGGATTGAGGATTCGCTCAAGCAATCGTTCGATAATTTGTTCTTGCTCATCAACAGCAAATTGCAGCCCTTGATTAATGGGGTTTCATTTCACTCAGGCGATTATGAAATCATCTCTGTAATGAAACAGTGGGAATCAACACCGGCGATGGAACGGACGCTTTATCAGTTGATGAACCAGAAGATGAAACTGGAATTCGATGCCGGCAAGATCAATTATCCGTTTCACTCGCTGATTAGTCTGGCAGATATGAACTATCTGTGCAGTTCGTTTACCTATTCGCCCTATGCCAGGTATGACCAGGTCCTCGAGCAAATCCGGTCCGAAATCTGGTATCAGGATCTTGATCGATCTTATCAGAAAAAAATGCTTATCTTCACCCGCGAGCACATATTCAACAGCATGGGCGCTCGTCAGATCTATGTGGCCGGCAATATCATGCACGAAGGAGATGTCCTGGGCATCACGGCGATTGGGATCGATGAGCGGTATCTGGCTGCGATCATCAATAAGCATTGCGCAATAGATAACCACAGCATCTATATTCTGAACGATGAGCGGCATTTGATCTTCGAAGGGTATTACAACTATCTTTCTTATGACAGCATCAGCCGCCAGATCACCGGTCTGGAGACTTTGGTTGACGGAGAACGGGATGTGGTCATTGACGGCGAACGGTTTCTCGTTGTGAACCACAAACTTGACATCAGCGGAATCAACAACAGTCTCAACGTGGTGGCGCTCATTCCCCAAAGCGAAATTTACAAAGATATCGATCAGCTCAATCTGATCACGATTATCTTGTTTGGTTTCATGAGCCTGGTCATGATTATCATTATCCTTTTTATCAGGCGCACCATCATATCGCCAATAATCAGCCTCAGCCGACTGATGAGCCAGATTGAACAGGGAAACTTTACTGTACAGGCACGGGTTGACAAGAGCGACGAGATCGGCCAGCTCTGCCGACAATTCAACTACATGACGGACTCGCTCAATCAGTATATCAAACGAATTGTTTATGAAGAAGAGCAGAAGCGCAAGGTGGAATTTAATTTTCTGCAAGCGCAGATACGACCGCATTTTATTCGGAATACGCTCAGTATAATCAAGTGGATGGCTGACATCAGAGGAGCGGATGGCATCAGCAAGGCAATCACATCGTTTATCAGCATCCTGGAGTACAACTTTCGCTCATCAGATCTGCTCAAATCGATCCGGGAAGAATTCGATTTTTTGGAGCAGTATATCTTTCTGCAAAAAATCCGATATCAGGGCCGGTTTGTTTTTCAAACACAGATTGATCCGGATATCCTCGATCTGTATATCTTGAAGATGACCCTCCAGCCCATCATCGAAAATTGCGTCATGAATGGGTTGAGCGGTAAAAAGGGGACAATGACCATTCTGGTAAAGGGGTTTCGCGATGCCGGCAAGGTTGTTTTTGTGGTTGAAGATGACGGCGTTGGCATAAGCCCGGATAAGCTCAGCAAAATCCTCTCTGAGATTGACAAAGGAGAACTGAATGTATCGATTAAGAAAACAGGTCTGATCAATGTCTTCAATCGGCTGAACACGTACTTTGGACAAGAATGTTCTTTCAGCATCATAAGCGAACCAGGCAACGGCACATGTGTAAGGATGGTGTTTCCGACGATTACCAGAAAGGAGGATCAGGATGCCATTGAGGATCATGCTCGTTGATGATGAACCGATTGTCAGAACTGGTTTGCGCTCCATTATTGCTCGGGACGCGCAGTATGCCGTTGTCTGTGAAGCTGATAATGGCGAGCAGGCGCTGGCGCTGTATGATCAATACAAACCGGACATTATCTTTGTCGATATCATGACCCCGGTCATGAACGGCTTTGAACTCATCCGCAGAATCAAACAAAAAGCCGCACGCAGCAAATTCATCATCTTGAGTTGCATGGACGATAAGATCAGCTTTAAAGAGGCCATATCTGTCGGCGTCTCCGAATACATCCTGAAGCATTCGGCATCACAAGAGGAGATCATCAGCATTCTGGCTTCGGTCAGCGAGACAATCAGAAAGGAACGGGTTTTCGATCAGGAAGAAGATGAAGGCGAGGAGTACATTAACCACAATATTGTCTTGAGTCAGTTCCTGAATCTGGTGTTTGCCAAGAAAATCGATGATTCGCTCCATATCAGGAACAAGCTGGAACAATATGGCATACCAACTCAGGGCAGGTGCTTCTTTGTGGCGGTCTTGACAGCAGACGAATCGGAAATCGCGGCGCGTAAAACAAATCCGCTCACGACACTGAGCAGCCTGGTTATCGGTAACATCCGCAGCATCGCTGACGGATATATCTTCGAAAACTATCAGAGCCGGGTGACGATGCTGGCGGTCATGAGGCAGACTGAAGCAGCCCCGGTTGTACTTGCCGATTTGTGTCGGTCGATCTGTGATATCTCTTTGCAATGTCTGGATATTCATGTCACTTTGGGCGTCAGCGCCCGGCACGACGATTGGGGCATGCTCCCCGACGCATATCGGCAAGCCGTCGACGCCTTGTCAGCTGTTTACATCCACGGACACGGCCAGCTGTACACCTATCGGGAAGCGACTCCGTCTGCTCATTATCGTGACGAACTTGAATCACTGACCAAAGAACTGGTCAAATTAACCTCGCCGCTTGATGCCAGCGCGCTGAAAGCGCTGATCAGTAAAATCAGCCGCGCAGTCCGCGGCGAGCCGGGTGTTCGATACGATGCGATCAAAGATACGTTAGCCATGATCTGGTATCATCTGGACAGTCTGGCCGTTGCTGCCGGCATCAACCCCGCCGATTTCAGCATGAAGAAGATGTGTATCGATCAGCTGTACCAGTCAGGCGTCATGCTTGATATCTTTGCCGGGAACATGAACCGCTATTTAGATTGGCTGGCCGAAACCTGTCGCGAGCAAGCACAGAGCAAAGTCATTCATTATGCTCGCTTTGCCAGGGAGTATGTCGACAGCAAAATACCGTCGAAGATCACACTGAAAGAAATAGCCGATTTCCTGCATATCAGCGAAGGTCATCTCTGCCGCATCTTCCGACAAGATGAAGGCATGTCATTGTTTGACTATATCAAGCGTAAAAGGATCTGGTATGCCAAGACGTGCCTGATTCGCTGTGGCTGTGTCACTCAAGCCTCCTACGCGGCCGGTTTTTCGACCGAGAGTTACTTTGTCAAGGTCTTCAAAGAAATCGAGCATATGACGCCAGGCACGTTTCTTAAGCACGCGCGGGCTCGTCAGCATGACGCATGATGCGCTTTTCTGCTCAGTTAAGCTTATCCTGCCAGTCCGCCGGTCAAGATCCGGACAGATTTGATCAATTTATTGCCTTTGCCATCGGTACAATCAGACACATCGTGTCAATTTATTGCCATATTCTGCGTCTATCACAGATGATTCATCCGACTGATCCCGATATGATGGGTTTGAGGATGCAAGCGGTCCCAATTGGCGCAGGAGCGTACGGCCTGGACCCGTTGCGTTCGCTTGAGCAGATCTCTTTTATTTCGGAACCCGCAAAACCCATCTAGGAGGTATATGAGATGATCAAGCAGGTTAAAGGCGGCTGCGCCTTACTTCTCACATTCATACTTATTTTTTGCGCTACAGCTTGCGGCCCGGTGACGACGGTTCAGACATCGGCGACGACTGCCGGCACAACCGCGACAGAAAAGGTCACGCTTAGCATGTGGTGCAGTTCGTTCGTCACCGAAGAGGATCTAAAAAAAGAACAAACAGAATGGGCCATCGCCAAGATTGCCCAGTCATTTGCAGCTTCTCATCCGGGTTTGTCTTTTGAATTGACTATGCAACCCGACCAGCAAGCTGCACACCAGACCTTCAAAGCCGCGGTTATGGCCGGAAATGCACCCGATCTGGCCGACATGTGGTCCGGCGAAGCTGTATTTGCGCTATCTGATGTTGTCGAACACCTGAACGGTAAAATTCCGCAAGCCGATCTTGATTCAATAACCGGATGGGAAACAGTTACGCTTGGCTATGCCGACGGCGGTGAGATCCTGGCCTATCCGCTGAGGCAATCGCTCTGCCTGCTTCTGTACAACAAGAGCATCGTGGCCGGCGTTGGTTTGGATCTGGAAAAGAACCCGCCCAAGGATGCCGACGAATTTATGGCGATGCTCAAAAAAATAAAAGACGCCGGCATCCATCCGATCATGAGCAGCGACAGCGGCGTCAATGTTGGTTACACGTTTGTCTTCTCTCTCTGGTGGGGGCAAGGCTCAGGAACTGCCGGCATCTACAGCAACAGCAAGGGCCTCACCCGCTATCTCGATGACGCCTACTTCCTCGGTTCGCTCGAAACCTGCCATGAGATGTTTGAGAAAGGTTATCTGAACGTCGATTATGCGTCGACAAAACAGGCGACCAGCCTCTTCTACAACGGAGAGAGCGCCTTCTATACCGCAGGCTCTTGGGAACTCAATGACGCAAGCGAAGCTTTAGGCGACGATCTGGGCATCATGATCCTCCCGCCGTATAAAAAAGATGCCCCCTTTGCCAATCTCAAGGCAATCGGCGGACCTGGCCAGGCGCTGGTCATGGCTTCCAGTTCAAAAAACAAAGCGTTGGCGCTGGAATTTATGTCTTTCGTCAACAACAAAGAAAATTCAATCATCTTGTCCAAGCATTGGTCTCTTTTCCCGCTGAGGAACGATGTATCTGCAACTGATCTTGGTTATGCGGGAAACCCGCTTTATGAAAAACAGATGAGCATGCTGGATGGAATCATGTATTGGCCGGACAACACCCAAGTGCCGGAAGTGATGAACGAATGGTACAAACTGGGCGCTTTGGCCATCACGGGCAAAATGAGCCCAGAAGAAGCAGCCAGGCAGCTGGATGCCAAGGCAGAGGAAATTCGCAAGCAACAATAACGGCAAGTGTGTCACTCTGGATGCCGGGGATCGATCAAAGCCGGATCATCGGTACGGTCCCCGGTCTGCCAGAGCAAGGAGCAGCCGTTTGACTCAGAAAGAGCGGGATGTGTTTTGCACGGACAACAAAACGATTTGCGCAGGCAACAGAACCGGCACGGCTGGATTTCGGTGATGCCCGCACTGGTGATCATCGCTGCGGTCAAAGCCTATCCGATGCTGACCGCTATCATAAAAAGCTTCACCAACTGGGATGGTATGTACAAGAGCCGATTCATCGGTCTGGAAAACTATATCGTTATGATCAGGAACGGCGAGTTTTTTTCCTCAATCAGTAATAACTTCATTTTGTTGCTCTTTATTCCCTTGCAGATCCTGACCGGATTGATCGTCGGCCTCCTGCTTTACGAAAAAAATCTGGGCTGGCGCTTCTTTCGCATCATCTATTATTCGCCGCAAGTGATCTCCATGGTGATCATCGGTTTCTTTTTTGCGGTCGCTTTCGGTTATTACGGCCCTGTCAATACGGTCCTGGAGCTGTTCGGCGTCAGTCAGCCGATCAACTGGCTGGGCAACCGGGGGACGGCTTTGTTTGTGATCACCTTTTGCTTGCTCTGGAGTAATATCGGCTGGCAAGCTTTGCTGATCCTGGGCGGCATGTCGTCGATCTCGCCAAGCATCATGGAAGCGGCAAAAATCGATGGCGCGGGATATTGGAGCAGGCTTTTTCACATCGTCATGCCCATGCTTCTGCGCGTGATCGAATACTCGGTCATTGTATCCGTCATCTGGGTATTTAACGGCATGTTCTCTGTGATTCACGCGGTCACTAAAGGCGGACCGGGATACGAAACGACGACCCTGGACTATATGATCTATATCAAAGCTTTTGTTACGGGCCGGCAACTGGGCATGGCCTGTGCTACAGCTGTGATGCTCATGCTGGTCATGCTCATTTTTACCAAAATCGAGATGACCGTATCAAACAAGATGGATGACTGGAGTTAAACGATGACGCGCAAATTTTCATCGATCAGACAGGCTGTTCTGTTTGCTTCGATGCTGCTCCTGGCTCTCACATATATCTATCCGTTTATCTACACCTTCATGAATTCATTACGAACGAAGATTGATTTTATTAAGTATCCCTTTCGCATCGAATTCAACCGCTTGTCGTTCAACAACTACATCGTCCTGATCAGCCAGATGAAAATTCTATTGAGCATCAAGAACACCTTCTCGATCACCATCTGGACCATCAGTTTCTTACTGGTCTTCAGCACGATGTCCAGCTGCGCGTTTGCCAAACTCAAGTTTTCCGGCAGCAGATTCGTGTATTTGCTGATCCTGACGACACTGTTTATTCCCGGGCAGGTCACGATGATTCCAATGTACGCCATGTTTTCGAAAGCCGGTCTGGTTGGACGGCATTTCGGCGTGATTATCTCCTATCTCGCGTCGTTTCTCCCCGGAACGATTCTGCTCTTGACCAGCCATTTCAAAGGAATACCTGATGAGATGATTGAGGCGGCCAAGATGGATGGCTGCAGTTACTGGAGATCAATCCTGATTATCTATGTCCCGATGGGACTGCCGGCAATTGCGATCAGCATCATCTTTAGTTTCCTGGGCGTATGGAACGATTTGTTCACCCCGATGATCTTAATTCCCGGGACCGAAAAACGCACGGTGATGGTGGCGCTGTCCACGATCATCGGCCGATATGGCGGCGACGCAACCTACCAGTTTGCCGGCATGACCTTGGTCTCCATTCCGACGATTCTCGTTTATCTGATTTTTCAGCGGTTCATTGTTGAGGGCATATCACTCGGTTCAATCAAATAGAACAATCAAACAAATAGAACAATCAAAGGCAGGGATAGCGATGACAAATCTGAATATGATTTATAGCGGCACGCTGAACGAGATCGGGCAAGATCCTTTCCCCGAAGGCTTTCACGTTCGGATGTACCAGCAGAAGACCGACCGCGATGTCTGGTGTCAGTTGATTGTCGATACCGGTATGATGGACACGCCGGATCAGGCAAACCGCTATTTCGACCAGACCTTTCTGCCTCATCTGGCGCTTTTTCGATCCCGCTGCTTTTTTTTGGTTGATGATCACTGCGGCGCGACAATCGGGACATCTACTGCCTGGTTTGCTGATGTTGCCGGTGAAACAATCGGACAGATTCACTTTGTCGGCATACTTCCGGCGTATCAAGGCAGAAAGCTGAGCCGACCGCTTGTCAAAACGGCGCTGCGCACATCTCTCGCACACTATGAACGGACTTTTCTGATCACGCAGCCGTATCGCGTTACCGCCATTTCACTCTACTTAAGCATCGGTTTTGTGCCCTGGATCAAAGACCAGGACGACCGCGCAGAATGGAATCGGGTCATGGCGTTGCTTGGCAAAAAACAGATGGAGGGAATACAATGATCAAGGTTGGTATCGCCGGAGCAAGGGGACTAAGCAGTCTGATCGGCTTTAACCAGATTCCGGATGTAACGGTTGAAGCGCTGTGCGACCTGGATGAAGCATTTCTCAACGAGCAAGCCAGAAAGCATCAGATTCCGAAGACCTATCGCGTGTTCGATGATATGCTGGCATCAGATATTGACGCCGTAGTGGTGGCAACGCCCATGCATCTGCACGTACCGCAGACTCTGGAGGCGCTGGAAGCGGGCAAGCATGTCCTGAGCGAAGTAATCGCCGGCGTTACGCTCGATGAATTGTGGTGGCTGATCGAAGCGGTCGAGAAGCATCAGCAGATTTATATGCTCGCGGAGAACTTCTGTTATATTCCCGAAAACCAAATCGTCCAGAACATGGTCGATGCCGGGCTTTTTGGCGATGTCTATTTTGGCGAGGGGGATTATCTGCACGATATCCGGCAACTGGCTGTGCGGCCAAACTCCAGGACATCCGCGGTCGACAAGACAACCTGGCGCAAATACTGGCAATTAGGCAAACGCGGTAATTTCTATCCGACCCACAGCCTGGGACCGGTCATGAAATGGTTTGCGCCGGATCGCATCAAATCAGTCCAGTGTGTCGGAGCCGGCTGGAACCATGATCTTGGTTTTCGCGCCGATGACACGACCCTCACACTCTGCCAGATGGAGAGCGGCAAACTCATCAAGCTGAGGTTGGATTGCATTTCGCAAAGGCCGCATAATATGGCCTATTACGCACTTCAGGGCACTAAGGGATGTTATGAAGCGCCGCGCGGGTTGGGCGACGATCATAAGGTGTGGCTCAAGGATCTGCACCCGACCTGTGAATGGCGGGCTCTGAGCGAATATCCTGAGTACCTGCCGGCTCGGTACCAGCAGGCGACAGCGGAGCAGAAAGCGGCCGGCCACTGGGGCGCCGATTTCTTCATTATCGAAGACTTCGTCCATGCGATCAAGGCGAAATCAAAGCCTGCCATAGACGTCTACGAAGCGTGTGAGTGGACCGCCGTGGCATTTCTGTCCGAACTGTCGGTCATGAATCACGGCCGGGCCATTGACATGCCCGCTTTCCGGCAAAACCTGACCCATTGCGACAAAGTCCTGCGCATCTGAACAAAAACCGGCAGAAGACCGCTGCGCCGGAACCGCTGCCTGTGTGGCGGTAAAGACGGTTCTGCCAAGCAGTCAGCCTGATAGGTCGAAGGAAAAGACGTGGCAGGCCGGGCTGCCCCAGGTTGCCAGCGGGACGAAGCGAATCGCCGAGACGGGGCCGGCCGGGGTCAGGTCTAGGGTGACCAGCCGCTGGCGGTTGCCTGTGACGGTCCGCCAGGTCTGCCATTGACCCGCGTCCGTGCCGATATCGATGCGAAAATCCCGGATCAGGGTCGTGGGCACGTGCATCGGTTTGTCATCGAGGAAGAAGTTGGCGCGCTGTGGCCGATTGTAGCGCGGGTCCTCCGGCAGAGTCAGGCGATTGAGATCGCTGTCAAAGACGAAGCGGGCGCTCTTGACGACCGCCGGACCGGCGAGCCGATAAGACACCGGGTCGCCGGGACGACCGGTCCAGCCGTTGTCAGACGTTTCGATCGGCCGGTCATAACCGTTACGCAGGTTCTCCGCGTTCTGGCCGCCGGCGACAAGCTCAGCTGTCCGGGTCAGCTCCGGGATGGATCTCTGGCGGAACGGCAGATAGCAATCGTCATCCATCAGCTGGTTCTGCAAGGTCCGGAGGTGGCGTTCATAGACGCCGCGCGGCGAGGTAGCGTGCCGCACCGCCAAAGCTGCAGCCGTCCCGCAGGCCTGACCGATCGTCGCGCAAGTCGCCATGACGCGGGTCGCGCTGAGCGCCGAATGGGAAACGCTGATGTTGCGTCCGGCAAACATCAGATTTGTGATATTAATGGAGTAGAGGCTGCGGTAGGGGATGCCGAAGGGCGATGGCGCCGGGTGAAAGATCGTCGGCTTCTCCGGGCTGCGCAGGCCGCCGGGATGGTGGTCATCCATCGTCC
>Ga0351928_1059_pt1 | contig 18665 bp, 18 predicted proteins | sample BONcelHT113001E8_FD_206858 | JGI IMG/M metagenome (GOLD analysis project Ga0351928, IMG submission 206858) | Enriched cells from coal bed in the Powder River Basin, Montana, United States - BONCAT cells T11 rep2 HSBNCT.T11.300.1.E8 ... | reverse complement strand
CCGGAACCGACGTGGCAAACAAAACTTTTGACATAACCGTCGCCAAGATGGTCGACCACGCAAAATCCCGAGCCGGGCAACAATACGGGCTGTATTACGAGACCGGCCAGGGTTCCGATTTCACCAACGGCGGTGCCGAAGGCGTCGACATGGTGGTGCTTGAATCCCGCAAGTACGGATTTGCCCGCGGGTTAAGCCAGATACTTGCCGAAGTCCAGCCAAGTGGTGCATATAGTCATTTCAATGATGTTGCCGGTTTCATTGGGCCGGAAGTGTTCCGGACCAGGGACCAGCTGGTCCGCTGCACCCTAGAAGACATCCTGATGGGCAAATTGCAGGGGCTCACTGCCGGTCTCGATATCTGCTCCACCTTGCACATGTCGGTAAGCCTTGATGACCTTGACTGGTGCATTGATCAGATCATGCCGGCAAATCCGGCCTATCTCATGGCTCTGCCAACCAAGAATGACCCGATGCTCAGCTACCTGACCACCGCTTATCAGGACCATGTGCGCATCCGTGACAAATTCGGCTACAAGGTAAACGATGCCATGTGGACATTTTTCAAGCGCATCCAGGTCATTGACAAGAACGGCAAACCGACCAAACATTTCGGCGACCCCGTCTGGGTCTATTATCAGTATCAAGTTGCCAAGGGTGACAAGCGCTCTCAGCAGGCAATAATGGCTGAAGGCAAAAAGAAATTTGATGAGATTCACACTACCTGGCTTAAGACCGGAAACAAGGTCCCTCTGGCTTCCGGGTATGGCAAGAATATCTGGGATCTGAATCCGGAACTGGACAAGAAGATACGGGAACTCTACGCTGACGCAAAAAAAGCTATCTGGGCGGAGTTTACCCCAGCGTTTATCAAGAGTGTGCCTGATTCACTTCAGCTGGCCACCCTGTCCAAGGATCGTGAAAACTATATCGTACATCCTGATACTGGTGAACAACTGAACCAGCAGTCAGTGGCAACCCTGCAAAAGCTGCGCGATTCGTGGCAGGGTAAAGCTCCGGATGTGCAGATCGTCATATCCGATGGTTTGAACGCCAATTCAATCATGGCTCCTGAACATACCGTGCCGTATATCACGGCGTTGAGAAAAGAACTTCAGGCTGCCGGCCTGACCGCTGACAAGAAAAACATCATCATCACCAGCGGCCGCGTGCGTGCCGGCTACATGGTTGGGGACGTACTGTTCGACAAAGCAGACCCCAACAAGCCCCGTGCCGTAGTCCACATTATCGGCGAGCGTCCGGGCACCGGCCAGAACGCCTTCTCCGTGTATATTGCTGCGCCCAAGGCAAAAGTCTGGGCAGAGAAGAAGGTCGACCACGATATCGTTAAAGTGGTGTCCGGTATCTCCAAACAGGCTACCAAGCCGGAAGATGCAGCCAAACAGACAGTCAGATTACTCAAGGGTATGATGAAAATTTAAGCAGGTTGAGCCCCGAAGAGGCAGAATTCTGCTGCCTCTTTGGGGCTTTCTTTCATCTCTGTCCAGCTGGCGGCCTTAAATAGTTTTCATCCGGAAACGGTTCTTTTCCGCCTTGGCTGTGTCAATCCGCGGGCTTGCTTGTGCGGCGTACCCGTGTACGCCTCCGCGCAACCCCTTGATTTTCTTGCCAGGACTAAAAATCTCTCGTTTCCGAATTGAAAACCAATAGTTTCACATCCGGAGTTTCCGGATGGAAATTAAATAACACTATCCTTAGACAATGAATCGAGCTACTGCATATGGACAAAGAGCAACCGATAGCTCACTCAGACCACATTGCCCCGCCCCTGTCCCAAAAAATAAAACTTTATATAGCAGCACTGTTCTCAGTTCCTTTTTATCGTTATGGGGAGATCGGTAATATCTTCTACACGGTTGGGAAAAATATCCTTGATGGCATTATTCTCTATACCATGTTTTCCATGGCGGAACAGGAGTTCAAAGTTGCCGCTATTCTTGGTGTTGTTGTGAAATATGCGTATCCGGGCATAACCATGATTTCAAGCACCTACACTTCCGAATTTATTGACCACCTGGAAGCAGTGCATGACATAAAAAGGCAGATTGCTCGCTTGATCAGAGTACAGGTAGGAATAGCCATGGGACAGTCCCTGGGCGCTGTTTGCCTGTTACTCTGCTTCCCGCCGGTATTTATGTATTTTTTTGCAGACGTATCGTTTAAGGCCTATCTGTTGGTGGTGATTTATTTTCTGCATCATGTGTTCGACGGATCATCACAAATAATCGAAGGAAGGACCTGGTTTAAAATCATCGAAATAAAAATTCGCAGGGGCGACAACCTGAAACTTTCACGAAATTTCTGGGTAATTTATACCCTGGCTCAAAATTTTCAGCTTTTGTTGGGGCAGCTTTTTATCTGGTCGGCATTAGGCATAACCACTGAGTTTTCTCCTGATCTGACCGCGCCACTAGTAATCATTACCGTCTATTTCGGTTTTTTATGCGTCGTACTGTCGAAGTTTATTCTACCCGTTACCTATAAATTAAAACTGTGCTCGTGAATTCCGCCCGGGTTCTATGGTGTCCGGCTTCCGGTTTGCGTATGCTTGAAGTAAACACTATTCATTTTTCACTGGATGACAAAAAGATTCTTGATGGCATCTCTTTGTGTTTTGAGCCCCGCAAGATTCATGGCATCATTGGGCCGAACGGCTCCGGCAAGTCTACTCTGTTAAAAAATATCTGCAGGATCTGGGAGCCGCAGTCCGGTTCTATCGTGATCAACGGTAAAGACTATCGTGAAATACCAAGAAAAGAGCTGAGCACGCTGGTTACCCTGGTTCCGCAAAACACGAGCATCGGTTTTCCCATATCGGTCTTTGACATTGTTTCCATGGGACGAAACCCGCACCTGGGAAGGTTTGAAGCGGTGCGGCAAAAAGACCGGGAAATAATCGAGCGGGCTTTGCAGCAGACCAATATCTATGCATTGAAAGACAGAAACATCAATGAATTGTCCGGTGGAGAGGGTCAGTTGGCAATAATCGCCAGAGCCCTTGCCACAGAGGCCTCTCTGATACTGCTTGATGAGCCGACCTCTGAACTTGATGTCAAACACACGCTGGAAATTGTTGCAATATTGAACGAATTAAAAGAGCAGGGCAAAACCATACTGGTGACCATTCACGATTTGAACCTGGCGAGAAAGTTTTGCGATACAATATCCATTCTGTGTCGCGGCAAGCTGTTTTATTCGGGAACTCCGGAGGATGCCTTTGCGGAGGAAAACATTGCACAGGTTTTTGAAGTCCATGTGCGGGAATATAAACATAATGACACTATCTTCCTCGATTTTTACAAATAAACTGTTTGAGTCGGTGCTATGGGAAAATGTCTAACAATTACAGTATGGTGTTTAATTATCGCTCTCGTTGGCGGCACTGCATCTGCAGCTGCGGCTGCGGGCAACGTTCAGAAACCTGTTCCACCCCTGGATATGGAAAGGTTGAAAAATGAGCTGAGCTTTGTCAGGGGCACGGCAAAAACCGAGGGCGCCTGGCCCCGGAAAATCCGCTATACCTTTAACGTGTATGATTTTAAGACTGATGCGTTCCGCCAGGAAGCAAAAACCTTTGTCATAAAAAAGAAACCGTTGCGGATAATCCCGCACGCAGTGGGTGTCGCAGAGATATTATGGGCGATCTGCCCGCGTGAACGACTGGTGGCATTTAATGAATTTGCTGCAGATCCGGACTCAAGCTTCATCGCTGACAAGGTGCGAAAGCGAGGGCCGATTTTCACCTCAAAGCAGACAGAGCTGGTCATCGGTTATCAGCCTGACCTGGTTTTTACCGTGTTTTATTCCGGTGCTGATTTCAAGGAAAAGCTTAAGCAGGCAAAGATCCCCAGTTTTGACCTCGGCTATTTTGGAACGATTGAGTCTGTAAAAGAGCAGATTCTGCTCATTGGCGACATTATCGGTGAAGAAGGAAATGCTGCAGCTTTAGTGAAACGAATCGATATAAAGATCCGGGAATTGCAGGGTAAGCTTCCCCGGAGAAACCGCCCGCGGCGTGTTCTGTACTATGATGAGGGGGGCTATGTTCCCGGCCTGTCATCCAACTTTACTTCGATCTGCAAAATAATTGGAGCCGTCAATGTCGGGGCGGAACAGGGCATTAAATCCTGGTCGCAGATCGACTACGAAACGGTGCTCAAGTGGAACCCTGATGTAATCATCGTTCCCGCGCGCAGCAAGCTTAAAGAGCAGCTTATGACAAACCGGGTGCTGTCTCACGCCCGGGCCATCAAAAGCGGCTCCGTGTATTATGTGCCTGGTGTGTATCTGAGAGCTGGTTCTCAATACATGCTCCTGAGCGCTGATTTTCTCGCGGGCGTCATCTACCGGCAGCCCCGGTAAGCCATTATGAGTAAAAAAGATATTTATTTACTGGCAGCCCTGCTTGCCCTGATTGTTGCGGGAGGCATTCTTTCTTTGTCATCAGGCTCATGGCCGATTCCCGTTATCAATGTACTTAAAATTATTGTATCGAAAGTGGGGCTCTATGCCGGCACCATCAATGAAGTGGAAGCTACCATTATCTGGGATGGCCGGCTGCCGCGCTTTCTGGTTGCGCTGCTGGTAGGCTTTTCCCTCGGCGGCGCAGGCACGATCATGCAGGGGATATTCAAGAACCCCATGGCCAGCCCCGGTGTCATGGGCATTGATTCAGGAGCCGCGCTGGGCGCCGTGCTGGCTATCTATTTGGGGTTGGCATCAGGTTCGCTGGTAGCACTGCCTATAGCAGCCATCATTTTTTCCATACTCACCCTGGTCATGGTTTTTGCCATTGCCACCTCACGGGGGCGGACTTCCATATCAACACTGCTGCTGGCAGGCATTGCCCTTAATCTGGTGTTAGGAGCGCTAACGTCCTTTATCATTACCCTGAGCACCAGGGAGTTTGACGTGGGGCGGGTGATCGTGAACTGGCTCATGGGAGACCTTAACAACCGCTCCTGGGAGCATGTCCATATTATCATTCCGACTACTGGTATTGCGCTGTTGGGCGCCCTGTTTTTTGCCAAGGATTTAAATATTCTCATGCTCGGAGAGGAAACCGCGGCAAACCTGGGGGTCAACATCAAGCGGGCCCGCAACTGGCTCCTGCTCTTTTCTTCCATTGAAACCGGAGGCGCCATTGCCGTCTCGGGTGTTATCGGCTTTGTCGGGCTGGTGGCGCCGCACATTATGCGCAGCCTTGTCGGGCCGGATAACCGGAAGCTGATATTTTTTTCCGGACTGCTCGCCGCGGTTTTTATTATCTATGCAGACCTGTTTGTGCGGCTTATCGTGGCAGTTGATCTGAAGGTAGGGATTATTACTTCAATGCTTGGCGGTCCATTCTTTATCTACCTGATCGTAAAGCACAGAAAACAGTTTGAATATATGTGAATGTGCCCGGAGCATACGCATGGATCACGGCAATTTCAACCTTGAAAAGCAGGTAGCCACAGAGGACACAGAGGTCTCAGAGAAAAAACTGCAAAGTGTGAAGTTAAATAGCTTCGCACAACGGGTTATTAATGTGTGTTTTGAAACTTATTGATTTCTCTGTGATCTCTGTGTCCTCTGTGGCAACAAAGGCGTTTTTTGGATTTAAATCTTTTGTTATGATCAATGGGACTGCTTATGCGGAATACTACGACGGCCGACGGCAGCACAACAGAGCTTTTCGACCGGTACGCAGACAAGATTCAGCAGATAAAAGCTGAAATTGCCAAAGTAGTTATTGGTCAGGAAGAAATGATCAGCCTGATGGTTCATACGTTCCTCTCCAAAGGGCATATACTGCTTGAGGGCGTGCCCGGGCTGGCAAAAAGCCTTGCGGTCGAAACGTTCGCAAGCGTCATCGGCGGCAATTTCAAGCGCTTCCAGTTCACCCCCGACAAGATGCCGAGCGATATCACCGGCACCATGGTGTGGAATGAGATGGATAGGAAGTTTGAATTTTATTTTGGCCCCATCTTTTGCAATATCTTCCTTGCCGATGAAATAAACCGGGCATCGCCGAAAGTTCAATCCGCCCTGCTGCAGGCGATGCAGGAAAAGGAAGTAACGGTTGAATGCCAGCGCTACGACATCCCGCATCCGTTCATGGTGCTTGCTACGCAGAATCCCATCGAGCAGATCGGCACCTATCCGTTGGCGGAATCCCAGGTTGACCGTTTCATGGTGAAATATGAAGTCGGCTATCCGCAGCAGGATGAGGAGTTTGAGCTGATACGGAGAAAAAACACCAACTTTGACCAGCTCAAAGCCGAAGTAAAAACGGTTCTTGCCCTTGATGATATTACGGCCATTCAGCAGCTCATCCATGACCAGGTGCGGGTAAGTCGGAAAGTCATGAGCTACATATTGAATATCTGCATTGCCACACGGCCACGCGAAACCTATGCCGCACAAAAGCTTGCTGCGGATATTCATCACTACATCAGGCTGGGGGCTTCACCTCGGGCGTCCGAATCGCTTCTGGCGCTGGCAAAATCATTTGCGTTCAGCCAGCACCGGAATTTTGTCAATTTTGATGATGTAACGACCTGTGCCGGGCATGTACTCAGGCATCGCATACTGCTCAACAGCACTGCGATGTCGCAACAGATCAGCGCCGATATGCTCGTCGGGGAAATCCTGAAAATGATCAAGCCGTACTAAAGACCATGGCAAAAACAGAAAAAAGCCTGCTTTCCAAAAAAGAGCTGTTGGAAATATTTATCAATCACCGGGTGCACTCACCGTTCCCTGGCGACTGGGAAAGTATTTTCAAGGGCTTGGGCTATGAGTTCTGGGCACTCCGGGAGCTTGAGCCCGGCGATTCGTTTAAGAATATTGACTGGAAGGCAAAGGCAAAAACCGGAAAGTATTTTGTGCGGGAGTTTCTTGCCGAGAGTTATTTCAACGTCATGCTCCTGTACGATATCAGCAGGTCGGTACATTTTGGCCGGAAGGAGCTGCTCCAGGCGCAGATCGCCGTGTCACTGGCTTACAGTGCTATACAGAGTAATGACGGCTGCGGCCTGATCCTTTTTGCCGACGAAATCGTTGAGTATATTCCACCGCGCATGGGCAGATCGCATTTCATGGAGATTCTGTCTGCCATTGCGCATGCCGAACCGGTTGCCTGTGGTGCGACAAACCTGAGCGTTGCCTTGACCACGCTTATTAATGAAGTTCCGGAGAGCCTTACCTTCATCCTGTCTGATTTCATGTATCCGCTTGATTTCAGCTACAGCTTTCACCACACGGTGCACGGAACCGATAAGCATGAAGTAAAAGCTATTCAGGTTCTTGAGGAATGTGAAATCGAGTTGCCACCTCAGTCAAAAGGGATTTTGCCGCTCTATGATTATGAGAGCGGTAAAACGGTAGCGCTCGATCTCAGCAAATGGCAGGAGTACAATGCTACGATGAGCCGGCTGCGTGCAGCTACCGGAAACCGGCTGAATCGCGCGGGCATTGACCTTGTAACCATCAGCCCGGCAGATGATTTTGCGCAGAAAATCAATGCGTTTATGAAGAGACCTCCTTCACGCTACTAGCACCTCACGCCGACTGCGGCGGCGGTATAACAGAGAGTAACTTTTCTCTCGTCATTCCCGCGAACGCGGGAATGACGTTTATAAAATCAAAAAAGATATTTTGTCTTTTCAGATGTTCATCTCGAAGTTACTCAGACGAAACGGGTATGCCATGAATCACTTCTTCAAAAAGTGCTTTGCAATCATAGTGCTTTTCTTGCTTGTTGCCATCCAGGCAGATGCTGCCCCTGAAGCGGTGGCCATTTCCAGTTCCGCAACCAGCGAGCATAAGACCGCGGCTTCTTTTTCTTTTGACGCTGTATGGTTTTATCGTGACGGAACAAGAGTCATACCGGAGATTGACAAGCGCTGGCTCACGGTTGTCTTTGATTCGAGCGACAACTCCGATGCTATTGAGTTTGAATCCAACAACGACAGTTTCATCCAGGAGAAGGCCAAGGCACTCCTGGTCTCCCATGACCGTCTCATCGAGTTCATCCATGACCCCAACCTTGCTGAAGACGCCTGCTTTTTCAAGATGCGTGATGGCCTGAAGCTCGAAGATATAAGTCAGCTTATCAACCAGTTGAGTCAGGATAAAGCCGTCAAATACGTCCACCCGACTGTGGTCCTCAACAATAAAACTTTCGCATTTTTCAATGTTTTTCAGCTTGAATGGAAAACAGGAACTGACAACGCACAGCGGGAGGCGCTACTCAGTGCGGCCCATGCGGCAGTCGGTGAAAAAGAAAACCACTACGTTGTTGATGTTACGGCACTACCCTATTTCAAATCGCTCAACCTGCTGGCTGAAGATGTCAAAGTGCTCAGGGCAACACCCTATCTGGTTGAAATCAAACCATCGATCAGCGCCACTCTGTCTCTCTTTATGAGTGGGGGACACATCGGCGACAGCATACCGTTTACACTCACCATTGCCTTTTCCGACCGGGTGAGCATTGACCCAAGCTCGCTTGCAACACTCAATCTGCGACCGCCGAATCTTCAAAAGGAGCTGTTTGACTGCACTTTTGACCCGTATGATTATGCAAAAGCCGTCTCCAAAAGCCCCATTGTCATCACCGGCCGAGTAAAATTTTACGCCCCGGGAGAATTCACCATTCCTGCCGTTGCAATAAGCTATACCTGCCCGTCCTGTGCTGACAGCACCGTGCGTTCAATTGAAACGGCGCCGGTCATATATAAAGTTTCCTCGATACTACCAACAGCTGCAGCAGAATATCGGCTGATCGTACCAGCCAATCCCGTTTCTCCTGATTTTAGCCTTGCGGCGCTGAACCAACAGTCTCAACGCTTTTTCTGGCTTGCGATCAGCTGCTTTGCCGGGCTTATTCCGCTCACGGTATGGCTGTTCCTCCTGCGCCGTAAAGTCACCGCTGAGCGGGACCGGCTCAAGGAGCGGAAAAAAGACGAGCTGCTGGCCGAACAACTGCGCACCCTGTTGCAGGCCACGCCAACTGCTCCTCACTGGAGCTACCTGGCTGAAATCGGCACCCTGTTGCGTGAGTACCTGCTGGTACTCTGCGGAATTGACGTAAAATACCAGGGAGGGAGCGGCAAGCAGTTTATGGACACCATCAGAGCCCACCTTCCAGGGGAATGTGTCAGCTCATTGAGCAACATCTTTGCCGCCATCGATACCAGCGTTTCCCTTGAGTCAGAGCATTATCAGGACATTGATCAGCTGCAGTGTGAAATTTTAGAGGTTGTTGATTCAACGGCTCACAACAATGCAGCGCACGGGTAACCTCCCATGAGCATCCAGTATCCCTGGGCACTGCTGCTTATAATAATGATACCGGCAGTGCTTATTGCCAGAAGAAAATATGCTGTCAGAACCGGTTTTTCCTGGGTTTCGGTGCTCGGCCGGAACCTGCAGCCCGGGCCGATAAAAGCATATGGCGCCGATCTGCTTGCCGGTGCTGCCATGATGCTGATCGTGCTTGCTGTCGCAAATATTCAATATTCAAGCTACTGGCAAAAAACATACCTCGAGTCCAAGTGGATAATGCTGGTTCAGGATCTCTCCGGTTCCATGGGACGGCCCAGTGATGAGACCGGCAGCGAAACCCTCGGAGATGTTGCCCTTGAGGGAGCACACACTTTTATTGATATGCGCAACAAGGACGATCTTATTGGCATTATTGCTTTTTCCAACCAGGCGCAGCTGATAGCTCCTCCCTCCTTTGACAAGGAAATTCTCAGGAAAAAGCTTGAACTGCTGAGCAGAAAAGGTGATTCAACAGTTTTCAGAGAGCTGACAGTGGGCGGTGAAACCAATGCTTCGTATGCCGCCTGGCTTGCGGTGTGCGTTTTCTTCATGCTTCTTCCGGAGGAAAGTCAGCCATCCTACGAGCAAATAAATGATTTGCGCTACTCGCTGATGGGTCGAAGCGTTACCGCACTGGAGATCCCTGATTCCTTGAAGAGGATAAATTTCGGCCAGGGAATGTCTATCGTTTTGTTTACGGATGGCCGCATAGAAGCGAACAAAAGCACCGAGGATGTGGAAAAGGGGCTTCTTAATTTTGTCAATGTGATAGAGCTGGTCAAAAAGCTGGGCATAAAGCTCTATCTTATCGTTGTGGGCGGTGATGTTACCAGTGAAGTGCGCCAGGCCCTTGAGGGCCCCGCAGGTGACTCTTCCGCAGGTGATATATTTTACATGCCCCGCACCTTGGACAGGAAGAAGATCACCGAGGTGTACAACAAGATAAATGACCTGGAGAAAAACCGGCTGCTGGTAAAACTGGATAAACGGAAAAAGGATACCAGAGGACCGCTGGCACTGGCAGCTGCCGGCATTTTAGCTGCCTATTGCTTTTTACAGATTCTACCTTCCATGAGAAAGATCTGACCGATGAAGAGTAAAAACAGCAAAACCATAGCTTTTGTCATTCTGTTGGCTGTCAGTTGTATGCTGCTGGGCATATACAGTGCCAGTCAGTACCGTGCTGTTGGAGCGCGGGAAACGCGCAGCAGGCTTTTGCAGCAAGAGCTGAAGGCCGCGGATGCTATTGCGGATGACAGTGCCGCCGCCGCAGCCTATAAAAAGCTGGACTCGGCGCTCCCTGAAATTCAGTTGCGCATTCTGCAGCGACAATGGCGCACTGCCATGGAACTTCTGCACTACATGCAGCGAGCCCGGTCCAATGTCGAACTGCAGAACGAGACAGGCGTTTACAGCGGCCGGCTTAAGACTCTTCTTGGTGAAATGCTTGACCGGTGCAGCAGCATGCTGACAGATGCATCGTCGCTGCCCTCTGATATCGTGTGGCAGGTATATAATCTTGCTGGGGCAGCCAAAGTGCTGAGCGTATTTGTGATGCTCGAAAATGAGCAAAACGTGGATAAGGTGCAGGGCGTTATGCGCGATGCGCTGACTGACTTCAAGTCCGCGATAGAAGCTGTGGACAAAACCAGCGTGCCGCCATTTCAGAAAAATATACCCCGCTGGAACTTTGAACTGCTGAACGGGGAGGAGTACGTCCAAAAATTTGAGGTTGCCATGACTGACATGGAAAAAAACCAGGTGCTGAAAGAAAACCTTGAAACGCTGCTACCCGAAATGGGCGGGTATGCCCCTGGCGAACCCATAGAAACGAAAATTGAAAAATAATTGTAACTATTCAGCATGGTTTTGCTGAAACCCGGAATTTAGCTCCCCTCCCTTGACGAACCTACGCGCTGAAGCGCTTCGGCGCGCAAGCGGGAGGGGATTGAGGGGTGGGTGAAGCTGCCAATAAAGCAAACATGGCAAATTCCCCCTCCCCCTAACCCCTTTAGGCCCTGTGGGTCCTCCCGCAAGGGGCGGGGGGACATATCTTGTACTTTCAGTATGTGCTGAATAGTTACAAATAATTTTTGTTTCTTGAATATACTTTTACAAGAGGCTCCTAGCCATGAATCTTGAAAATAGCGGCTATTTGTGGCTTCTGCTGGTCATCCCCTGTTTCCTCTATTTTTCACTCAGATCCTATCGGACGACGAGCGAGTGGCTGTACCGCTTTGCCCATAGTAAAAAGCGGCCCATTCCCTATATTGTTTCGACGCTATTCTTAAGCCTTGCGCTGGGTGCGGTCATTTTTTCTCTGGCCGAGCCTACGGTGCACTATAGTAAAATTGTGTTTAATCGGAGTGGCATTGATGTTGCGATTGGCATCGATGTGTCAAAATCAATGCTGGCAGAAGATGAAATGCTTCCTGAAGAAGGGAAAAAGCTCTTTGCCATACCTAACCGGTTAAACCGCGCACGCTACTGTGCTCTTAGTATCATCAGTGAATTGCGGGGGGAACGTGCAGGTGTTTTCATGTTTGCCCGCAAAGGTGTTTCGATTATTCCGCTGACCACCGACTACGGTTACTGCCAGTACGTCCTGAAGCACTTTAATGACGCTACCATTACCATTCCCGGCAGCGATTTAAGCCAGGCGATTGCGACCGGTGTTTCCCTGTTTGATGACACTTCCCGTAAAACAGTCAAAACCATTATTTTACTATCAGATGGTGAAGACATCAGCGATGATAAATCTCCGCTGTATGAAGCAGCCCAGCGTGCTGCAGCCCAGGGAATCGCCATCTACACGGTTGGCATCGGCATGGGACGTGGTGTTCTCATCCCTATCAGGGATGCGGCAGGGACTGCCATAGTGGACTATTACCAGGATGAAGAGGGCGCCTACCTGAAAACACGATTGGAACAGGATACCTTAAAAAGTATTGCCACCATTACCAATGGGCGCTACTTTCGCGCGAGCCAAGAGCACAGCGAGGATAGTATCGTTAAGGCTATCGTACAGCGCGCCCGAACGATCGAATATACCAGAGTTTCAGAGCCTACCTGGTTCTCTCTGTCCCCGGTATTGCTCGGTGCGGCCCTTATATTTTTTATGCTAGGCATAATCACCGGACGCTGAGACTGTTGTTGCAGTACAACCATTCATACCTCCTCGCCGTCATTTGTTCACTTTAGCCGCTATTTGTTTCAAACGCATACTTCCATTTTTGATGCTTTCGCAAAATGATGAAATGTACGATTTACCGTCATTCCCGTGAAAACGGGAATCCAGACTTACAAGGAGTTACAAGTTTACTGGATACCCGCTTTGCTCCTTCGCTAGGGCTACTGCGCACAAGCCGCGGGTATGACGGCTTTTTGCGAGTGCATGATTTTTGGTGGCTCGTAAAATCGCCTACGCTTGAAGGACCCATTGGTCCGTTTGAAAACTGAAGGTCGAATGAATTCTTAACATAGTGATATTATGGGTTATAAAACCTTTTGATTAAATGTTTTGTCTTGCTGTGCAAAGGTGATATACATAGTTTTCATCCGGAAAGTTTCGGCAGGGGCTGGGCTGGAACTTTCCCGAAGCCTCTCGTAATCGGTCGCCACCCGAGACACGGATCGGGCACCCTGCCGGCTTCAGGCGCTTTCCTTGCTGTCGCTATTGTGCCATGAGGCCGTACGAGAGACTTCGAGAAAGCCCCAGCCCAACGGGGGATAGCACTATTTTGGTGTTTCCGGATGGAAACTACATAGCTGAATTGATCTGAACACATGAAAACAAGGCCGAATATCGGTAGTACAAGGAGGTTTGTCTGTTATGAAAATACTTGCTGTTTTCTGCCTGGTAATGTTCCTTTCTGTTGCGACTGTCCTGGCCGACGAAATGGAACCACTCCTGGGTATGACGAGCGATTTTGACGCCGGTACCATATCCATTGAGGTAGTAAGTAGTGGTTGCACCGACAAGAGCAGTTTTCGCGTGGACCTCACCAACGATGTGTTGACTGTCTTCCGGGTCCGTAAGGATACCTGTAAGGCCATGCCTGAAAAGACAGCTATTACTTTTACGGTGAAAGAAGTCGGCATAAATCCACACCAGCCCTTCACTATTGCCAATCCCTTTCTGGTGAACGAAAATCTTGCGGGTATTGTGAAACTTCCTGAGAGTGGGCACGATGCCCTGGTCAATCCGGTACGCGGAAATGAGTGATGTGTTGAATCAGACAAAGTCTGAGATCAAGCAGCTTCCGTTCATGCTCGGCAAGCTGGTTGGCGGAATAATGGTGGTTGTCGGTGTTGCCGGGCTGGTTTTAATCTGGACAGGAAAGTCGGGTCCCCTTCTGTCGTCCCTGGTGCCGTATTTCTTTTCAACACTTCTGGGTTTTTTGCTATTTCAGCTCTGTTCCAGGACGCTGGCTCGGCGTGTTAAGAAGAGTCCTCTTCAAACCGTGCCGGCGCGGGATGTGCTGCAGGTGAATATCGTTGCCTGGTCCCTCTTGCTTCTGCTGGTGCTAATCTTCCTCCTGATCACCTATTTTGTCACGCAATAGAATCCTGGTTCACCGAGGAGATTTGGCGCCAGACATGGCGCGGCGACGCAGCTCAGGATAACCAGGTATGTTGTGGCCGTTTTTTCGCTTTCAACGAACACGCTTGGAATTTTTAGTTAGCTTTCATTCGGAAAGCAAAAACAGTGCTGTTCCGAGCAGGGTTGGGGCTTTCACGAAGTCTCTCGTACGGCTTCAATGCAAGATGGCGACAGAAAGAATATTGCCTGAATCCAGCAGACTGCCTGATCCGTGTGAAGGGTGGTGACCGATTACGAGAGGCTTCGGGGAAGTTCCAGCCCAGCCCTTGCCGAGACTTTCCGGATGGAAACTAGTCAGGCTCACCTCTGGAGGTAGTGAAAATGAGATCTTTTGTTGGTTTCTCGGTCGTGGTAATAATGTCGGTGCTTTTGGTTACACAGGCTTTCGCTACTGACTGGGATTCGATACTTCCTCCCGGCAGCCAGCTGTCAGGGCAGCTGGAAGTTGTTTCCACGAAGATGGAGCTTACGGTCGGAGAGACTCTGTTGCTACCCCTTCCCGGCAGCAGAAGTTACAGCTGTCCAGTGGAGGTGGATGGCGATTCCGTTAGGGTTGTTGCCCATGACATCCACGAAAGCGTGACTCTTCAGGGGGTAACGCCGGGAAAGTCAACTGTGCGGATCTTTCGGAAATTCTGGCAAGATCCCGATGTTTCTGAATCATACCAGCTGGTGCAGGTGGTTGATGTTACGGTAACGTCAAGTTTCAGGGAGAGTCTTCTGCCCGGGCAGCAGGATGACACGCAAAAAATCCCCATTCCTGTTCAAAAGGACGGCACGGAGTGGGAAGGATATCTTTCCCGCCAGAGTGAAGAGCTGGTAACGGTTATAACAGAGGGGAAGGAATGGACTGCCCTGTGGCAAAGGGCATTCGGCGTTCCGGCCCCGGAGATCGATTTCGAGAAATACGGTGTTGCCTGTGTTTTTCTCGGCTTTCAGTCCGACTGGCTCTACTCCATTCACCTCGAGGAGCCATGTATTGAGGGTGATCTGTTGATCATACCCTACGATTTGATGGAGATTATCCTGGAACTCGAGGGGCCTTTTCGGGCTTCGGGCCAGTATCGCATGAAAGCCTATGAAAAGAAAAAAGGCTTTGGAATGATAGTACAGCACGGATCTTGTAAGGAGAAAGAGCTGCCAAATAATGGACTGCCGGAGTTATGAGATTGACGTGAATCCGGGAACAAGGTGTTTTCACCGGCCTGGGGCTGCGACTCCCTTTTTCGTCAGGATACGAACGTAGTATTTTATGAGGGGTGATTTTTATGGGATTCGGTGAAGTGGAAATGTTTGTGATCTTCTTTGTCTTGTTCGGCAGCATACCGTGCATTCTGGCATTGTTTGACATCTTGCGGAGCGAATTCACCGGTAACAACAAGCTGGTATGGCTGCTGGTGGTAACAGTATTTCCCCTGTTCGGGGCACTACTGTATTTTGTGCTGGGCCGGAAACAGAAGGTACCATGATATGTTCCGATTAGCCGGGAAATGGTGACGATGTGACGTAATCATTATGACGCGGTGCGTGCTGAGTGCTTCAAAAAAACTCTCTTCATGTGCCGGAATGTGATATCCTGTTCTCATGATTCTTGCCGCCCTCTGGTCGTGCCGAAAAAGCGGTAAGGCGAACATCTATCAAAAGGAGAACGTAATGAAAAGAGCAAGCGCACGCCACATCCTTGTGGCCAGCAAGGAAGTCTGTGAAAACCTCAAGGCTGAAATAGAAGGCGGAAAAGACTTTGCCGCCGTTGCCAAGGAAAATTCCCTTTGCCCCTCAAAGAGAGATGGCGGTGCCCTGGGGACATTCAGCCCCGGTCAGATGGTGAAAGAGTTCGACGAGGTTGTATTTACCGGTGAAGTTGGGAAGGTTCTTGGTCCTGTCAAGACCCAATTCGGCTACCACCTGATCGAGATCACCAATCGAACCGAATAATAGTCCGTTATGGCCCTTTGCTCAGGTGTTGGGGCCGTATACGACAAAGCCGGCTCCCTCAATGGGCTCCGGCTTTTTGTTTGTTCGGTAGACAAACAGGCCGACCAGCAAGTCACCTGTTATTCCAATTCCATATCAAGGCCCTCTCTGCGTTGGCTCGTCTTCGGCTGCTCAACGTACACTTCAGTACGCCTCGCAGCCTCAATCCTCGCCGCCTTGAGATCATCCTTGATCTGGAATTGGTATTACGCATCGATGTGTGTATTTTCGACAGAAAATCAAGACACTACAAAGGAGGAATACATGTTCAAAAAAACTCTCACTGCCATAACCATCTCTCTGGTCGTCGGCTTGTTTGTGGTTTCCGCCGGGGCCGCGGCTAAGAACCCGACGTTGCTCATGGAAACATCCCTGGGAAAAATAAAGATCGAACTGTTCCAGAAAGAGTCGCCCATCTCGGTAAAAAACTTTCTCTCGTATGCACAGGAAGGTTTCTATAACGGCACCACCTTTCATCGGGTGATACCCGGTTTTATGGTCCAGGGCGGAGGATTCACCGTTGATATGAAACAGAAAGCGACCGGAAAGCCCATACGGAATGAAGCTGCCAACGGGCTGAAGAACAACCGGGGAACCATTGCAATGGCCCGCACGGCGGATCCGGACAGTGCCAGCTCCCAGTTCTTCATCAACGTAGTTAACAACGACAATCTGAATCGCCCGCTGCCCGATGGACACGGCTATGCGGTATTTGGAAAAGTGATCGAGGGAATGGACGTTGTGGACAGGATAGCCGGGGCCAGGACCAGAACTCGAATGGGCATGGAGGGCGTGCCGGTTGAACCGATAGTGATCAAGTCGGTGAAGGTTGTGAAATAGGTTGCAAATTGTTCATGGCAATTCGCTGCTATTCTGAAAAGTGACAGAAAATAAAAGCCGGTCCCCGCAGTGGGGTCCGGCTTTTATTTTCTGTTCAGGTTGGATTATCCATGATTGAAACAGGCGGGGTGTCAGCCCTTTCCCAGCCGCTGCCGTACCACCTCGAACAAGGCTACGCCGGCAGCCACGGAGGCATTGAGTGAGCTGACTCCGCCCTGCATGGGGATGGAAAAGACCGCATCGCACTTCTTCCGGACCAGAGGGCGGATGCCTTCCCCTTCGTTTCCGATTACCAGCACCGTGGCACCGGTGAGGTTCTGCTCGAAGAGCAAGGCCGAGGCATTGTCGGATGCGCCATAGATCCAGAACCCGGCCTTTTTCAGTTCGTCGAGGGTCTGGGCAATGTTTACCACCTGGGTAACGGGGATCGTTTCAACCGCGCCGGCCGAAGCCTTTTCAACCGTGGGTGTGATCCCTGCAGCCCGGTCTTTGGGAATAATCACGCCGTGGGCTCCGGCGCAGGCGGCGCTTCGGATGATCGCACCCAGGTTGTGGGGGTCCTGGATACTGTCCAGAACTATGATGAGGCCGATCTCTCCCGAGTCGCGGCAGCGGTCGAGGATCGCATCAAGTTCCGCATAGGAAAAACCTTCGATCCGCAGGGCAACTCCCTGATGGTGGTCGTTGCCGCAAAGCTTCGAGAGATCGGCTTTTTCCCGGTGTCTGACCGGAACCCCTTTTTCAGCGGCCAGCTTCAGGAGTTTCTCCAGCCGTTTATCCGCACTGGTTCCGGCGATAAAAAGCTCGAAGGCCTTCCTGGTCCCGCGGAGTGCTTCCATGGCCGGATTCAGCCCGTATATGATCTCTTCTTTCATTTTTTATCATCCTTGCCACGATACTTAACGCGCTGAATTATTAGGGTGCAAAACCTTCTACGGCACAACTTGCTGTGGTAGTCTCCTGCATCTTCACACATGGTTTGCAACACGGTGAAATACGAAAGTACATTACAGGATGGACAGGATTGGCAGGATGAAAGGTTTTGTATCCAGCCAGAAAAGGGTTTTGTGGTTTTATCCTGTATATCCCGCCTTCACACAACAACAGTTTCGGCGCGCAAGCCTGTGTATCCCTGTAAATAAGGGTTTCGTTCAGGATCAAAAGACCCAAGATTATACTGTTGACATCTCGTCCACAATTGCTTCGACCGCGTGCAGCGGGTCGGCAGCCGCACTGATGGGACGGCCGATCACCAGGTAGTCTGCCCCGGCGGCAACAGCTTCCGCAGGGGTCATGATGCGCTTCTGGTCGTCGGTGGCCGCGAAGGCGGGGCGCACGCCAGGGGTGACGATGAGGAAATCGTTGCCGCATGCTTGCCTGATCCGGGATACCTCATGGGGGGAGGCCACTACGCCGTCAAGTCCGGCCCGTTTTGCCAGCAGCGCAAGACGGGGGACCATTTCCGCCACCGGGTGCTCGATCCCCACCTCACGCAGCGTTTCTTCCGTGGAAGAGGTGAGGATGGTCACCGCCAGAACCTTGGCGCGGTTGTCAGCGGGAAACTCACGGTCCATCATCTCCATGGTGCGGGCCATCATCTCGTACCCGCCCAGTGCGTGAAGGTTGAAGAGCTTAACCTTGAGCCGCGCCGCCTCGCGGGAGGCCATGGCCACCGTGTTGGGAATGTCATGGTACTTCAGGTCCAGGAATACTTCCGCACCGAAGTCCTCAATCATCCTGACGATATCAGGGCCATAGGCGGTGAAGAGCTGTTTTCCCACCTTGAACATTCCCACTCGGCCGGAAAGGGTGGCTACCCAGTGTTTGGCGGCAGTGAAGTTGTCCACATCAAGGGCAAAAATAATTTTTGAGCGCGCTTCGTCACGTGTCATAGTGCCCCTCAACGTGCTGCCAA
>Ga0351928_1058_pt1 | contig 18715 bp, 18 predicted proteins | sample BONcelHT113001E8_FD_206858 | JGI IMG/M metagenome (GOLD analysis project Ga0351928, IMG submission 206858) | Enriched cells from coal bed in the Powder River Basin, Montana, United States - BONCAT cells T11 rep2 HSBNCT.T11.300.1.E8 ... | reverse complement strand
CGAGGAAGGGATTCTGCAATTGACCGCATCTGAGGTTTTGTGGCTCTTACCTCATGGTTTCCGCATCCGGTGCTATTTATTCTCCAGGATCTCATGCGAAGGATATGACGAACGAGAGCAAAATGCCCGAAACATTTGTAGCCAGGAAATCTGAAGACTTCGAGATATTCCTTACGCGTTCAATGATAGAGAAAGCCGCCGGTCAGCTGGCCAGGGCCACCAATACACCGGGTTTTCACGACGCGATGGAACTGGTATGGTTCAAGTTCGACCACAACGTCAACAAGGAAATGAGGGACTGTGTTTCCATGCTTCTCACGCTTTACCGCTGCGCTCTCGATGGAAATGTGAGGCCGCCTCTTGACCTCGAAGAGATCTACGAGCGCACGTACAACGAGATGGAAGCCGAGTACGGCAACCGCCCGAATGGTCCGAAGCCGTAGAACTCCTGCAGCCCCTTTTGGAGAATTGATTGCAGATAACAAGGATAATGGTGGTATCCGTCTCTTTCCTCGCCATGTGTTTGTGCTCCGCCGCGAAGGGGTATTGCGGAGCCGACGGCGGCGACAACGAAGGAATGGCGCAACTGCGTGCCGAGATCCAGGTCATGAAAGGCGGCAACCCAGATAAGTACAGGGATTTCCGTCATACCCTGCGGCACATCCGCAAAATAAACAGGAGGCAGAAAGAAAGGACATCCCTTGTCGTCGCCAAGGCTCTCGTCGAGCACGTCCACCGGGACAAATACCGCTTTTCCTCCGAGGAGCACCGGCTCAACTTTCTCTCCGTCCTTATGGGCATCGTACACGTCGAAAGCGGTTTTGACCCGGCGGCAATAAGCAACAAGGACGCCCGGGGGCTCATGCAGGTCCACTGGCCCACCTGGAAACGGTACTTCTCTTCGCCCGAGGAGGCGCACGACCTTCATAGGAACCTCTCCGTCGGGACAGCCATTCTCCGTCTTTACATGCGCCAATCAAACAACGATCTCCGTCTTGCCCTGTACAAATACCTGGGGGCAAGAGATGACCGGTACGCCGACAAGGTCATTGAAAGCGCCGTCGCATTCAAGGCCAGCGTGCTGTCGAACCCCTTGAAACGACCGACCATGGAGGGACCGCCATGAGACATTCCATCATTCCGCCAGAGCCTCTAGCAGCCCGGCATGTGCCGTTGAACACGACACGGTCCGGCAAAATGCGGCGGATACTTCTCTTTGGAGCACTGCTCTTTCTCGGCCTTTTGAGTCTTGAGGCAACGGGACAACGGGCTTGCGCGGAAGCCGTCTACATCGTCCCACCTGTGCCCGAAAGCGGCGCCGTTCTGAAGCACAAGAGCGTCCATTACAGCGGAACAGTCCTTCAGAAACCTTCCTGCGACCCCGGAATGACGGCGAAAATATTCGTGACCCCGGCGCGTATCCTGGGAGGGACATCAACCACCATCGTTCCCATTGCCGGGGTGAGCACCTTCGCCACCGATAACGCAAACGGGACCTGGACGGTCAGGGGACAGGTCAAGACCAGCGACAACGGGTACACGGAATACTCCGGTGCGATCGCCTTGATCGTGGAGATCTACTGCTGCGTCAACGAATTGTGTAACTGATCGGCATTTCAGAGAAAGAGATGACGGGCTGCCGGGATCCCGCAGAATCCCGGCAGCCCGTCATTATTTGGAAGGAACACTTTAGCTCCGATCGAGTTTCACGACGACATAGATATTGTTCCCTTGCCTGAGGACGAGAAAGAGAACGCTCTTCTTTCCGCTCTCCTCACCCATCTTTCGGACAAAACTCTCCACATCCTTTACAACGGCCCTGTTCACTTCCCGGATAACATCACCTCTCATGATGCCCGCTTCTTCCGCCGGGCTCCCCGGTTCAACGGAGACAACGACCACACCTGCCCGACCTTTCAGTTGAAGGGCCCTCGCAACCTCGGGCGTGATCGCCTGAACCGCTATTCCCACCTTGTTCTCGCCGGGACTTTTCCTTGCCGCTTCCGTGACATTGTCTTCCATCCGTGCTATCCCGACGGTCTTGCTGACCGTTTTCCCGCTGCGGAGCAGCTTGACCGACACCTCCTTGCCCACCGGCGTCGCCGCAACGATCCGCGGGAGGTCGTTGGAGGCCGCGACATCCTTGCCGTCAAATTCCACGATGACGTCCCCCTGGGTTATGCCCGCCTTGTCGGCAGGCCCATCCTTGACCACGTCGGCAACGAGAGCTCCCTTCTTGTCTTTCAGTCCGAAGGAGGAGGCGAGCGCCGGGGTGATCTCCTGAATGCTCACCCCGAGCCAGCCGCGGGTGACCCTCCCGCTTCCTCTCAACTGAGCTACCACGCTCCTAGCTGTGTCGATGGGAATCGCAAAACCTATCCCCTGGCCCGAAGCGACGATGGCCGTGTTAATGCCGATAACCTCTCCCTTCATGTTGATGAGAGGACCACCGCTGTTCCCCGGATTTATGGAGGCATCCGTTTGAATGAAGTTGTCGTATGGGCCGGAACCTATGATCCTGCCCTTTGCGCTGACTATCCCGGCTGTCACAGTTTGTTCAAGGCCAAAGGGACTGCCTACGGCGACAACCCAGCTGCCCACTTTGAGTTCGTCGGAATTGCCCATGGTTATGGGCGTCAGGTTCGAAGCACCATTGATCCTTATGAGAGCAAGGTCCGTCTTGGGATCTCTGCCGACAACGTTTGCGTCGAACTCCCTGCCGTCGGCGAGCTTCACTTTTATCTCATTGGCCCCGTCGACAACATGGTTATTGGTCACGATGTAGCCATCCCCATCGATAATGAACCCCGAACCAAGGCTCTTCTGCCGGAAATCCTCAGGGGACCCGTTCCCTCCCCGGGGACCGAAGAACTCTTCAAACGGGTCCTGTCCACCGAAAGGCCTCCCCTTGCCGAAGGGATTGCCGAAGAAATGGCGAAAGACCCGTCCGTCTCCCTTGAGTGTTTTGACCGTCTGAATGTTAACGACACTGGGTCTGACCTTTTCGGCAAGCTCCGTGAAATTGCCGGGGAGCATGACGGGCACCGCGGAACTCTTTGAAGGAGCCGCCATCCCATCCGTGCTCTTCACGGCCTTCGAAACCCCGTAGCCGAGCCCTACCGTGAGGGCGATAGTCACCAGTGTGACAATGACAGCTTTGATTACCCGTCTTTGCTCCATATGACTCTCCTTGACGTATGTATTGGCCAGGTACTGCTTTGCCGATAGCATAGTCTACATCGCGAAGTTCATCAGGACATGACGGGTAGATTACAAATTGGTAATGAAGAGGGGTGGCAGGTTATGGGTTGACAGAAAGGATGGGCTTACCCAGCCCTCAAGCGATTCAAGCCGTCTTGCCGGGGAGGGTTGCGGTGAAGATGGTGCCTTTGTCGGGAGCGCCTGCCACGGTGATGTCTCCGCCGTGAGCGCGGGCGATGGCTCGCGCTAGACTGAGGCCGAGGCCGAGGCCTGCTTCCGAGCGGCTCCTGTCTCCGCGGTAGAACCTGTCGAAAACGCGGGGAAGGTCTTCGCTGGAGATACCGATTCCGCTATCGCTGACGGTAAGCACGATGTGGTTCGAGCCGTCTCGCCGGAGGCGGACGTCGACGCTTCCGCCGGAAGGGGTGTACTTGATGGCGTTGTCGATGAGGTTTGCGACCATCCGCCGGATCATCCTCTTCTCCCCTGCCACGTCGGCAGCCTCTTCGATCTCGCAGGTCAGAACGATACCCTTATCGGAGGCGGCAGGCTCGTAGAGATCGCATGCCTCGCGCACGAGTTCAGCCAGGTTCATCGTCTCCGGCGGAGGACGGTCCACCCCGGATTCCGTCCTCGATACCATGAGCATCGTATTAATGGTGTCAAGAAGGCGGTCGCATTCCTCGATGGTGCTTGCCGCCATGCTCTCGAACTCCTCGAGGGACCCCGAGGTGCCAAGCGTCACTTCCGCCGCTCCCCGCATCCGCGTAATGGGGCTCTTCAGATCGTGGGCGATGTTGTCGCTCATCTCCTTCACCTCCCTGACGAGCGCTTCGATGCGGTCAAGCATCTCGTTGAAGGTGACGGCCAGCTGATCGATCTCGTCGCCCCGCATGTTGACGGGCACCCTTTGACCCAGCGTGCCCGCGGATATCTCCCGTGCCGTGCGCGTCACGGCCTCCACCCCCGACACCGCCCTCCTCGCCATGAACCATCCGATACCGGCGGCAAGGACGATGAGAAACCCCATCGTCACGATAAAGATCCTTTTGAAGGCCTCAAGCAACCTCGACGATCCCTCGACGGCCTCGCCGATCTGGAGGATGATGTTCGGGCCGAGCATCACATAGAGAATGCGAACCTCGTCCCGGCGCTCGGGCAGGTCCATTGTTTCAAAGACATGGTCAGCCCCCTCCACCAGCTGCCGGATCGCATTCACGTGGATGCCGATGTCCTTCCAGTAAGACATGTTCGATGAAGAAAACGCCACGCCGTCAGCATAGAGCATGCGAAAGAAGACCTTTCTCATGCCGGCGGCCTGAGACTCCACCACGGCGGCCCTCTGCGCCTCTTCGAGTCCTTCCGTGGACGCAAGGAGAACGTAGCGCCTGGCCTGGCTCATGAGTTCCTGGTCCGTCCGGTCGCGGACAACGGACGTGACAAGCATGTAGAAGAGAAAAAAGGCGACAAAGGAGGACACGGCGAATATCCCCGCGTACCAGAGGGTCAGCCTGAAGGCCAGTGTATTGAGGGATCTACGGGTTTTCCCTGAGGACATAGCCTACCCCCCGCACCGTGTGGATGAGCTTTCCGGGAAAATCCCTGTCGATCTTGTCCCGGAGCCTGCATATCCGGGCCTCCACCACGTTCGTCTGGGGATCGAAATCGTAGTTCCACACATGCTCCATTATCATGGCTCTGGAGACCACCCTGCCCGCGTTGCGCATAAGGTACTCAAGGAGCGAAAATTCCATGGGCTGCAGTTCAATGTTGCTCCCGGCCCTCTTCACCTCCCTGCTCACGAGGTTCACCGAGAGATCTCCCACGGCAAGACGTGTCGGCTCCGTGATCCCCGTTGAGCGGCGTACCAGCGCCTGCACCCTGGCCAGAAGCTCGGTGAAAGCGAAAGGCTTGGTGAGATAATCGTCCGCTCCCGTCTGCAGCCCTTTGACGCGGTTCTCCACGGATCCTCGGGCACTGAGGATGATAACGGGCGTCGCCACCCTGCCTTTGCGCATCTCCTCCACCACGGACAGGCCGTCAAGGCCGGGGAGCATAATGTCGATGATGGCCGCGTCGTAGGGTTCCGTCATCGCCAGCGCGAGGCCCTCCCTGCCGTCGGCAACGTGATCGACGGCGCATCCTGCCGCCTTCATTCCTTTTATAATGAATGACGCGATTTTTTCATCGTCTTCAACAAGCAATACTCTCAAGGCGCCGCCCTCCTGCGGGCTCCCATGCATCAATATTAATGAACCTTTCATTATCCTTGCATAGACAAAGGATATTCGTCAATCCGCACAACCGGTCATGTTCCGTTCTCACCGTCTATGATCCGAAGAAGGTCAAGGGGGTGTCTGAGGAGACATTCCGCACCGTGCGAGATCAATTCCTCTTCCGTCCGAAAACCCCAGAGGGCTCCTGCCGCGAACATTCCCGCATTGCCCGCGGTCTCCATGTCGACATCGGAATCGCCCACATATATCAGGCGGTCAGGATCGATCCCCAGTTGCCGGCCTATTGACAGAACGCCTTTGGGATCCGGTTTCTCCGGCATTCCGGCCCCTGCCCCGACAACCGCGGAGAATCGCCGGCCGGGAAATAGCACAGCCACGATTTTCTTCGTCAAATGATCGACCTTGTTCGAAAAAACGGCCGCCTCCATTCCCCGTTCCTCGAGCCCGTCAAGGAGGTCGGTAATACCCTCGTAGGGTCGTGTCTTGTTCACGTAATTCCCGCCGTATTCCGCCAGCAACGAATCACGACACATGGCAATGCGGGCTTCATCCCGGGCATCTTCCGGCAGTGCCATTAAGACGAGGTTTCTCATGCCTCGGCCCACAAAAACCTTGTACTCGCCGAGGTCATGGGTCGGGAAACCGTATTCCCTCAAAACTTTGTTCATGGAATCCGCTATATCCTCCAGTGAATTGACCAGTGTTCCGTCGAGATCGAAAACAACTCCCTTGAACCTCATGATGCCTTCCTCCGTTTCCTGTCCCCGTCTCTTTGTCTTATCGCAGGTAATCCTGCCCGTTAAGAATCGATGACATCTCAACCATATGGTTAGTTAAACCATAGAATCGTGGAGCTTTGAAACACCTAATGACAGCAGGTGGCGGCATCTTTCCCGCTGCGTCGACGTATCCCATAAAAACCAACTCGCCGGCGGGTTCCGGAACACCTTCGTCCGCGGTGCCTCCGTGAATCCCGGTGTCATCGTCATGATACTCATCGGCCTCGACCTCAAAACCACCAGAAACTGACACAATACCGGGGAGATCACAAGCAACAAAGGTATAGGCATTTACTTCAACACATCGGGTGCGGAAAACAAGGTCACAGACAAGGAGGTACCATCCCCCACGTTGGTCGGTTCGTCCCACTATCTGTCTCTTCGGTTACAAAGGGGATCTGAGATCAGGATCGTACCGTAGAATCTATCCATCGCAAGACTGATTTCTTCACAAGGAAATCGATAGCATCGCCGGAAACGGATCAAGACAACAGGGAATGGGTACGTGATTCCCTGCAAGGACAGTTCGGATTTCTTCGTCCGGGAAAGAAGGGGACCGATGAACTTTCGTACCAAGCTTCTCATTGTCGTTGCGGTGATGATCGTTGTCAGCGTCTTCTTGTCTTCAGCCATCACCTACCTATCCGCCAGACGCCACCTCGAGTCGACCGCAAAGAGACAAATGGAGCAGGCGGTGGCCCTCATCGCCAAGCAAAGTCAGATAGGCCTCGACAGATTCAAAACAGATATGGAGCTTCTCGCCGAATCACGCCTGGTGTATAACGTAGTGGGGTCCCCCAGTAATGACGCCCTCGTTCAGGAAGCCAACCTGCATTTTCTGGACATAGTCAGAAAAAACAATGTTTACCAGTCGATCAATCTTATCGACCGGGATGCCTGGTGCATCGCATCCTCCTATCCCGACCGCATCGGATACTCCCCCATGCGCCAGGTCGTCGCGACGCGCGCCGATTTCAAGGCGGCTGCTGCCGGAAGAACGACGATCTCCCAGGTGATCTTCAGCCATGGCACGGGGCGGCCCAACATAGCGGTCAGCGTCCCCGTGCAACAAGACGGCAAAGTAGTGGCCGTGATCCGCTCCATCCTGGACCTCGATCAGCTTAACGATTATTTTCTTGCACCCCAGGAAACAATACTCGGAGGCAAGGCCTATTTCTACGATCCCCGGGTGGACACGACCCTGCCCGAGGGATGGGTGATCCCGGACATCATCCGATCCAAGCCATACATGCAGCCGGACATTCCTGACCTGCCGGAATTCACGGCAAGCAGCAGCGGGGTTGTCAGCTACTCCTCAGGATCGGGTCCCCGCCTGGCCGCCTTCCTGAAAACTTCGAACCCTGAATTTCTTTTTGTGGTCGAAAGACCCTTGCGGGATGTTCTCGCCCCCATCGAGACAATGGGCAAGGTTACGCTCGCTACCCTTATTGTCATGCTCCTCACGATCATCCTCGCTGTTTTCACAATGGCCAACCCCCTCCTGAGAAGACTGGAGCGGTGCATGATTTTTGTCCGGGACATTGAGATCGGGTTTCTCGATAAGAGACTGGAAGCAACCGGCACCGATGAGATCTCCGGGCTTGCCCGGGGTCTTAATACCATGGCCCAGAGTCTTGAAGAGAGCCGGACCGCCCTGGAGGAGGCGGAGCGTTTATACCGGGGACTATTCGAGAACGCTGTGGAGGGGATATTCGTCACCAATCCCGAAGGTGTCATACTAAATGCCAACCCGGCCTTCGCATCCCTCGTCGGCTACGACTCTCCAAGGGAAATGGTAGGTAGAAATGTATCCCGTCACTATTCCTCCGCCAGGCGCGGGCGATTACTGGAGCTCCTTAGGACACAGGGAACAGTTAAAAATTTTGAGATCGTCTTTCGTCGGCGGGATGGGTCTCAAAGGACAGGATCCATATATGCCCGGGCCGACAAGGATGAGAAGGGAAGGATACTCCACATCCAGGGCATCCTTGATGACATTACGGAACAGGAAGAGATCAAAAAGGCACGGCGCCAGGCCGAGGAAGCAGAACTTCGATCCGTCCGGGCAAAGCTGGAGGCCCTTCGGTACCAGATCAATCCCCACTTTCTCTTCAATGTCCTCAATTCCCTGAGCGCTCTCACCCGAATAAGTGCGCGACAGACTGACCGGCTCATTCAACAGCTTTCCCGCTATCTGCGTTCGACCATTTCTTCAAGCGAATCCGGTTTTGTGCCCCTGGGCCAGGAGATGGGAACCATAGAGAGTTACCTCAACATCGAGAAAGTCCGCTTTGAGGATGATCTGATGGTGAACATAGAGTTGCCTCCGCAGGTCATGGACATTCAGGTGCCCGAACTCATCCTTCAGCCTATTGTGGAAAATGCCGTCAAGTACGGGACGAGAACGTCGGACCTACCGCTTAAGATCACCATAGAAGGGCGGGTTACCGACGACAACCTGCTGCTCGTGGAGATCACCAATACGGGACGGTGGGTACCTACGGAGGACGGGGAAGGGGTCAGGAAAGGGGTGGGTATCGAGAATCTCCGCAGCCGCCTGAACCTGATCTATGAGGGTCAGTATATCTTCCAGACGGAAGAAGGCGACGGACTGGTTCGTGTCGTCGTTGGAGTACCGTTAAACGCGGGCATCAGGCAAACACAGTCTCTCGGGCATGATAGTCTTGCCCGGGCATCCCATTCCGCCTGAGGCTCTTTCATTTCCCGGTCCGGGGTACACAAAATGGTTGCCCATTGCCGCAATGGTGGATTAGAATTAAGATTGAAAAAAGACTATGGAAAAGGATCTGAAAAACCCTATCCGGGTCCTCATTGTGGATGATGAACGTCTTGCCAGGGCAAACCTGAAAGGGCTCCTCAAAGAATACTCTTATGTCAGCGTTGTCGGAGAGGCCCGGAACATAACAGAGGCCCGGAAGATCCTGGACGAAGTGCCCGTTGATCTCATTTTTCTGGATATCCAGATGCCTGGAGGGTCCGGGTTCGATCTGCTCGAGCAGTTGGAACAGCGACCGCGCGTTGTCTTCGTTACGGCCTACGACCACTATGTCAACCGGGCATCAGGGTCAGGGGCCCTTGATTTCCTCCTCAAACCCGTCGACCCGGACCGACTGGGTGATTCCCTTCAAAAAGCCTTGTTCTATCAGCAGGATTAGAACCACCCCGCGAATTTTATACCCCTCTGAGGTCATCTGTCCCTGCGATGGGGAGGCACAGGAGAAGGCTCGGCACCCTTGACGTCCCCTGAGGGCGGCCGAACCGATGGCTCCTCTTTCACTGATGAAGGCCGCGGAGACGCAGGAGGAGGTTGAGGGACAGAGGAAGGAGGGGCCTGAGTGGCGGCAGGATGGGGTGAAGCATTCTTGCCGCCGCGCTTCGCGGGATCCATGAGGTGTACCGACACGCTCTGATCACCCCTTTGGAGCACAATGCTGTCCTTATTTATCTCTGTCACCGAGTAGCCCGCATAGACAGATCCTTTCCTCAGTTCCGTCTGTCTTTTCCCCCGGCCGGGAGATGTTGCCGGGTTCTTCGTGTCTTCGACGAAGGCGACATGCTGGTTCCCATACATGATTATGCCGCACAGGAAAAGCTCCGGTTTTGGCAGTTCCTTCTTTGTGTCGATAGGTGTCACCCTTTGGGGATGGAAGAGGTTCATCTCGCTGACGACCGCATAATCGGTGGGAAGGGTCGCCGAACCCTCTTCGGCGGGCTTTTCCTGCAGCGCCGCCTCTTTCGGTACGATACGGGGAAGCGTGAGACGATAGTTCATGCTCGTCGCCGGGTAGATGATACCGATACTCGCCAGGACCAGGGCAGTCGTCAATAACAGATTGAGAAGAGTCACATTACGCGTGATGGACCGCAATACCTTCACCATGTCATTTCCCTCCCCCCAACGAAGAGAGGCGGAGTTTCACCATGAGCTCCCCGGGATCCCGGAAGTTGCGCACCCGTGTGTCCACTTCCCGTACGACGATGTAGGGTGTATGGGTTTCGATACCGAAGAGGATATCGCTTAACGCTCTTGTGTCGGGCAGTGTCACGTCCATGCTGACGCTCACGACCTGGAACGTGCCTGATTTCTCCGTCTTTTCAACACGTTCGCTGGCAACGGAACCGCCTCGTCCCGTGATTATACCCTTGACCGTCTCCTGAAGGGCCACCGCACACAGCGTCAGTGTCTGTGCCTCGATAATCTTCGATGCCGCGGCTTCTCTCTTCTCTTTCAAGGCACCAAACCTCGCTTCGAGCCGGGGCCTTTCGGCGATTATCTCCATGCACTTCGTAAGCGCCCTTTCCCGTGCAGCGCTTGTCTCCCTGAGAGAGACCATTTCCCTGCGGGCATTCACAAACCCATACTGATAGACGGTGAGGCCCGCGAGGACGATGACCGCGGGGATTGCGTACATGAGAAGTCTATTTCTTTGCTTCATCTTTCTTCACCGTTTCTTCCTTTTTTGCCTCCTCCTTCCTGAATCCTTCCAATTCCATGCGGATGACAAATCGCTCAGAATTGAGCCGGTGGTCCTTTACTGTGGGCGAGGCGAATTCGACCTTCCTGAAGATGTCTGACTCCTCGAGCAGGGAAAGAACGGTCGTTGCCGAGGCGGCATAACCTTCGATCTCCACAGTCTCTTCCGTGATTCTTGTTCTTGTGAGCCATGCCGCCTTTGGCAGGAGTGAGGTCAACCCCTTGAGAACGTTGAGCAACATAGGTCTCTTTTTCTTGAAATCTTCAATCTCGTCGATCTCGCCCTGTAAGGCTTCCGCCCTTTTCTTCAGCCCTTCCACCTCCATTACGTCTTTCCTGCGGGTCTTAATCTGCCCTTCGATGGCATCGATCCTGCGTTTCTGAATCTCAATGGGCACGACCACATAAGGGATCACCATCATGACAAGGAGCGCGGCAAGTACGAGCGCGGTGAAAAGGGAGGTTCTCCTCTTTCCGCCGGCATTACCGCGCGCCAGGTCAAAGGTCCTGATGCCCGGCGACAGCGCCTCGTAGAGCATGGCCGCGGGAGCAAGGGGAACGCCCTCCGGGCTTGTTTTGAAGAGGGACATTATCTCGCTGTCCTTGATCACCCTGTGGGGAGTGTCCGGCAGGATATCCCCGGTCCCGAAACCCTTTTCCGCAAGGAGGCACAAAAGCGGCGACCCGGCGGCGGCGCTCTGTGTGTGAAGGAGATCCCGCATTTCGTCGTATCGGCTTTTCGCGTCTTCCTCATCACCACATTCGTCCAAAGAACCGTAGAAATTCCCCGTCAGGTCGCCCTTCTCAATCGACCATCCTTCGTATCCGCACGTGCCGACGTAAAGAGACACAAAGGCTTCGGCCCCGGCAAGGCGGCAGCACAGCCGCGCTATACCCACCGAAGGTGTTGATATTCTGCCGGGCGGAAAGCCCTTTTCCGTCAATGCCGCAACGTAGGGATTCAGCGTTTCCCATCTGGCGGCCATGAGGGTTATGGAAAGCCTCTCGCCCGCCTCCGTACCGATGATGAAATCATGCATGGCATCGGCGGCCGTGAGGGGAGTAAGCCTGTCGATCTCGTAAGCCACAACTGGTCTTATGTTCTCTTTCACAGTTGAGGGCAATCCCGCAGTCCGTATGACAACCCATTCCCTGGGAATACCCAGCAGCACCTGGGAGCCTCTGTGTCCCAGTTCGTTTATCGCACGGGATACGGCGGTTGCAAGATCACCGGGGGTGGGGAATTCACTCTCTTCGAAGGCGTACCTTGCGGAACCTGTAAGCCGCCCGCGGTTAAGAAAGCGGTCCCCCGAGGCTGCGGATATGCCGCCCCGTTCTATACAGACCGCCAGATAGCGCTCCGGCAAGAGTATTCCCTCCACCAGGTTGCAGTTCAAGACTGTCCATGCCCTCAGGCACAGGGGTTCCAGTCTCGCCCTGACGGTCCTCAAGGATGCAAGGCTTTTGAGGACAAGAGGGTGGTTCAGGGCAAGCGGTCCAATCTTCATCGTGTTGTCTCCGCAGGGGTTTTGTAATAGACATACTCGTACGCCCCTCCCCTTTGAACGAAAACTACCGCCCGGATACCGTGGCCGTCCCTGACATCCTTTCTGTAGCCCGTCGATTCGATGGCATAGCCGATGGATTCAGTGGTATCAAGATAAGATGACGCCTTGCTGTACTGCCCTCCCATTATGGTTCGCACATCGTCAAGGGATTTGAATTCCTTCTGTTTCCTTTCATCGACAATTTTTGCGGCCCGGTCTTCCGATACGCCGGGCAAAGCCATAATTACCTCCTTCGGTGCAAAGTTGACGTTTATCTTCGATGCATCTCCATAGACGGTAACGAACCGGATGAGACCCTTTTGTTCCTTCGTTCCAAAAAGGATTTCCGGCGTCACGCCTTTCACGAGAAGGAGTTCCTCCACCGTATCAAAGGGCCCGTTCTTCGCTTTGTAGGGATTGGGAAGGGATTGATAGTAATCGTCTTCGGCGCCGTTCAGGCGGTGGAGTATGTCATTGTCCATCCAGTCAAGGACTGAATCGACGATGGTGTCCGCTGTTTCCTTGGGAACGCCAAGATTGACGAGGAGGTTATCAAGGATGATCTTGTTCTCGTCGTTCATGGTATTGAGGTTTATCCTGCCCGCCTCATTGAAGATCCTCACGGCATACCTGTCATCGCCGATATCGCCCTCGATGACCGTGCCGTCAACCCTGAAAGCCTCACCGCTCTCGGGGACGATCGTTTTATTCAGGTTCTCCTGCCGATAGTATATCTCCAGAATAGCCCGTTCCAACCCCGCCTGCGCGAGGAAGCTCTCCGCCAGGGAATCCCGAAAGAAGAGGGCTGCCCTGGATTCGGTCTTCGCGAGAAGGGAAAAAGACATCGCAATAACCATAAGGATGATGACCACCCAGAGCACCATGATGAGGGCAAAACCGTTTTCCCTGTGGAGAAGTCTTCTCTCTTCCCTCATGTCGTTCCTCCTTCTTCAGAATTTTCCCAAGAAGGCTTCCTGGTCCGCAGGGGTATGGTGAGAGAAAACTTTCTCGTTCCCTGTTCCAGATGGAGCTTTACCTTTTGCGGGAGGTCGCTGGTATCTGCCACCTGATCCGACCAGCCTCCTCCTCCCAGGCCCTTTATCTTCGAGGCCTCAAGGTATTCGAACCGGATGGCGTCGAAACCGTCGAGAAGCTTTGCTTCTCTTGAATTTTCCATGCCGATGGTGTTTTCCTTCAGATAGAGCACCTGTTTACCTCTCTCGTCCCTTTCGATCCTGTATGAGGCGATGACATACCCCTTTCGGCCGCTGAAGAGAGAGCGGTTGGTCGCGAAGGTCATCGAATCACCTGTACCTATAAACACCGCTTTCTTGAGATTCTCTTCTTCCTTCACGGTCAGGGGAAGACAGGACTGCAACTGGGAATCGATAAGTCTCATGGAAGCCCTGAGGCGCTCCATCGACTCGGCCTTCTTCTCGCCCCCTTCGAGAGACCGATGTCCGGCCCGCATTGAGGCGGCAAGAATGATGACGATCATGGCGACGAGGACGATGGAGATCATAAGTTCCAGGAGCGTGAAACCCCCCGGCCGAAAAGGGCGGCTCTTACAGCTCCTCATTCGTGATCACCTCTCTCTTGACCGTCTTGAAGGTCTTCAGAGACAATGACCTCTTCTTCGTCCCCTTCTGCCAGGAAACGTTGAGCACCACCTCGAGCATCTTCCAGGAAGAATCCTTTGTACGCTCCCCGAGCGCCTCGGTTACGGTTGTATCCATAACGTAGCCTTCTTTCGTCTCGCTTGACGTGCCCTCCTTCATCTGACCGCCTTCGAGTACCTCCCTCATCCTGATATCCGCGAGCACCGTTGCTGTAAGGTAGTCGTCGGACATCCACAGTGTCTTGAGGTTGGCCGAAAAGAGTTGGAGGACAACAGTGACCACCGTGGCGAGAATGACAAAGGCCACAAGGATCTCAAGGAGTGTAAAACCGGGCGAAGACCTGTAAGGTCCATTCCTCGTTCTCTTTCCGGACATATTCTTCGCCTTCACCGCAACTCCTGAATTCCGGCCTGAAGCCGGAATGACGCAGACAAGAGGAACGTCAGTCTCTTTCTCCATCGCCTTTCACCACCACGGCCCCGATGACGGGATCGATCTCTATTCTGAGTGTCCTTTTCGCATTTCTGAGAATGATCTCGCACGCCGCGACCGAGCCCGACGCATCGGCGATAATGTCGTATTCCCCCCCGTGGAGGCTGCCTCTTACGGGGTCTACGACACTGATCGTGATGGCCTCCGGGACGGCCCGTCCGGTTCTCCCCTCCATGCCGTAGGTCCTGCGGTTAAGGTCGATCGTCACGCGCCGCTCTTCCCTCTTGTTCATCGCCTCGATACGCGCCATGCGAATAAGGCCGGAGAGTTCCCTACCCGTCGCGCCGAGTTTCGCCGAGGGCAGATGATTTGCGAAATGCACGCCTGACAGGCCAAGAAAGAGCACCATGAGGGTCATGACTATCACCAGCTCGAGAAGTGTGAAACCCTTGCCGTTCATCTTCAAAATGGCAGCTCCAGGATGCCGAATATTGCGACGAGCATGGAGACGACGATGAAGGCGATGACAAGCCCCATGGTGAGAATGATCGCCGGTTCCAGAAGGCCCATGAATCGCTTCACCGAGTCCTTGAGGCTCTTTTCATACGTCGTCGCCACCTTGAGCAGCATGGTGTCGAGCTGCCCCGTCTCTTCGCCCACCTTGATCATGGACAGCGCCAGCCGGGGAAAGACCTTCGCGTCGGTGAGCGGCGCGGCAATGCCCTTGCCTTCTTTGACGTCCTTTGCCACCACCGCGATGGCGCCGGCAATGACGCGGTTCCCGATAACGTCTTTGGAGTTCTGGAGGGCCTGCAGGAAGGGAACGCCGCTTTTTATCAGGGTCCCCATGGTCCTGCAAAAACGGGCCGTTTCGAGCTTGCTCACAACGTCCCTGAGGAATCTGAACTTCAGCTTGTCCCAGACGATGGCGCCCCGTTCGGTCTTTATAAAACGCCACAGTGCCACCACCCCGAATGCGCCCGCCGGAAGGAGAATCCACCAGAGGTCCCTCAGGAAGGCACTGAGGTGCAGGATCATTTGTGTGGACACAGGCAGGGTTCCGCCCATCTCCTTGAAGAGAATGGAAAAACGGGGTATGACGAAGGTAAGGAGGATGATGATCGAAATACCCCCCGTCATGGCGAGGATCACGGGATAGATCATGGCCGAGTAGACGCTGTCCTTCAGTTCCTTTGCCGTCTCGAGGAACTCGCCGAGCTTCTCGAGGACGATATCCAGAACACCGCCCGTCTCACCGGCCCTGACCATGTTTACGTAGAGCCTGGGGAACACCCCGGGATGGTTCTTCAGGGCATCGGAAAAGGAACTCCCCTCCCGTATGGACTTCAGAACGGAGTTGACCACCTCCTGCATCTGCCTGCCTTCGGAAACCCCGGCGAGGATGTTGAGACTCCGGTCGAGGGGAAGGCCCGCGCCGATAAGCGCCGACAACTCAGCGGTAAAGGTGAGAAGGTCGCCCTTCGATGAGCGCAGCGACATGCCCTTTTTGAGGGCCCCCTTTCGCGGAGATGTAACCTTCAGAGGAATGACACCCGCATCCTTGACCCGCTCCAGTGCCGAGCCTTCATCGGGTGCCTCGATGACGCCTTCGACAATGGCGCCTTCAAAAGTCGTCGCCCTGTATGAATATACGGCCAATCAATCCTCCCTTGTCACCCGGAAGACCTCGTCCAGGGTGGTTATGCCCATACGGATCTTCTCGATCCCGTCCTCGAGGAGCGTCCTCATCCCGCTTCTTCTCGCCTGCGCCTTGATCTCGCCCTCGTCAGCCCCCTTCAAGGTCAACCGTCTTATATCTTCATCTACAAGAAGGAGCTCGAAGAGGCCCGAGCGCCCTAAAAATCCCGTCTGCGCGCAGGCCTCGCAACCTGCTCCCCGGTAAATGGGGACACCGCTGCGCATGCCGAGGGCCATGAGTTCCTCCACCTCGTCGGATATGCCCACCTGACGGCGGCATTCGGGACAGATCATCCTCACAAGCCGCTGCGCGAGGATACCCCGCACCGTGGACGACAGCAGAAAGCTCTCCACGCCCATGTCAAGAAGGCGTGTGATCGCACTCGGCGCGTCGTTCGTATGGAGGGTGGAGAAGACGAGGTGCCCCGTCAGTGCCGACTGGATGGCTATCTGGGCCGTCTCCAGGTCGCGGATCTCGCCGATCATGATGATATCCGGGTCCTGCCTGACGATGTGGCGCAGCGTGCTGTTGAAGTCCAGTCCGATCCGGGGCTTCACCTGGATCTGGTTCACGCCTTTCAGTTGGTATTCCACGGGGTCTTCCACGGTGATGATCTTATTATGGGGCGAATTGATCTTGTCCAGTGCCCCGTAAAGGGTCGTTGTTTTGCCGCTGCCCGTGGGCCCCGTCACAAGGATGATGCCGTTGGGCTTGGTGATGAGCCTGTCGAGGGACTCAAGCATGGCCCGGGAGAAACCCAGCCTGTCAAGGTCGATGACGATGCTCTCCTTGTCCAGTATCCTCATTACGATGCTCTCCCCGTTCACGATGGGGATGGTGGAAACCCTGATGGCGATCTCTTTCTCGCCCACGCGCAGCCGTATCCTTCCGTCCTGGGGAAGTCTGCGCTCGGCGATGTTGAGCCTGGCCATGATCTTGATGCGCGAGACGATGGCTGCCTGAAGCCTCTTCGGTGTCGATTCCACATCGTCAAGGACACCGTCTATCCGATAGCGGATCTTCATCTCGTCCTCGAAAGGTTCGATGTGAATGTCACTCGCCCTCGACTCTACGGCGCGGGTGATAAGCAGGTTGACCAGCCTGATGATGGGGGCCTCCAAGGCGAGGTCCTTCAGGTGGCCAACATCCTCTTCTTCCTCGTCGTGTATGAACTCGTAGCCATCCTGTTCGTCGATCCCCTCTATGATTCTGTCGATGTTCTGCTGCTCCTTGCTGTAGAATCGCAAGATGTGTTCGTCGATGACGGCAAGGTCCCCGGTATGGATCAGGACATCGCCCGCGGCGGCTACCCTGAGCGCATCGACAAGTTCGCGGTCGGAGGGGTCGGCCATGATGACCTTGAGCGTCTTGTCCTTCCACTCGAAGGGAATGATCCTGTTTTCCCGAACGAAGCGCGTCGAGACTCCATCCAGAACAAGGGGCATCCTGGGGAATTCCTCCGGTGAGAGATAGACTACCGTTTTGCCATTCACGACTTTCCTCCACTATCGGATGCCGCCTCCGGTGCCGGATCTTTTACTGCCGGGCCGTCGGGCGACCGGGGGCTTTCAGGTTCTTCCCGGTCTTTATTCTGCCCATTCTCCGTCGTTCCTTTCGGACCCTGCTGCGCCTGTTCCTGCTTCGGCGTTTTTTGTGACCCTTCCTGTTGCGCCGGTTCCTGCGTGGACTGCTTGCGCACCTCGTCCTTCTTCCCCTCGTTTTCCTCCTGCGGGATGTCGCGGATAAGCTCTTCCTTCTTCAGCTTTCCCTTGCCTGTTTTCGTTATATCGTCAACATAGGAGGATGTGGCCTTCCGGGCACCCTGCTGGTTCTTGATGACCCGCGGGGTCAGGAGTATGATCAGCTCCTTGCGGTGGTTCTCGTCCGTGGTGCTGCCGAAGAGATAGCCGAGAAGAGGTATCTTGCTCAGAAAGGGAATGCCCGATCGTGCCGTCGATATGTCCTCCCTGATGAGCCCTCCGATGAGGATCGTCTGGCCGTCCTGAACTACGAGGCTCGTTGTCGCCTCCGTCTTCTTGACGATGATGTTCGTCTCGCCGTCAAAAAGGGTGATCGTGCTGTAGGAAGAGACTTCCTGGGCCAGGTCGAGGGTAACGAGTCCGCCTTCGTTGATGCGGGGCTTCACTTTGAGGATGATACCTATATCCTTGTACTGGATGGTCCGCTGAGCGGCTGTGGTGGTGGACGCTATCGTTTCCGTTGTCACGATGGGAACCTGCTCTCCCACCTGGATGCGCGCCTCCTTGTTATCCGTTACAAGTATGCGCGGCACGGCAAGGAGCTTTGCCTTTGATTGCGTCGCAAGCATGTCGATGACCGCCTTGAAATCTCCCCCCACCGTCCCCGCGAAGTTGAAGGTGCCGCTGCCTGTCGTGCTCGTGGATGTAGAGCCTGGCACGTCGAATCCGACGGTGCCGTTCAGCGCCCCCAGCACGCCGTTCATGCCGCCCGGCGAGAACTGAAGGGCCCAGGAAACGCCTAGCTTCAGGTCGTCCTTCAGGGATATCTCCGCGATCACCCCTTCGACAAGGACCTGTCTCGGGATAATATCGACGCGGCGGATGGCCTCTTTGATGACCTCATAATCCTCGGGTGAGCTGAGGATAACAAGGGAGTTGAGATTCTCCTCTGCGATGATCTTCGTTATGGGAGATACAAGGCCCTCTCCCAACTGGGAACCCGACC
>Ga0351928_1045_pt1 | contig 18745 bp, 13 predicted proteins | sample BONcelHT113001E8_FD_206858 | JGI IMG/M metagenome (GOLD analysis project Ga0351928, IMG submission 206858) | Enriched cells from coal bed in the Powder River Basin, Montana, United States - BONCAT cells T11 rep2 HSBNCT.T11.300.1.E8 ... | reverse complement strand
CCCGCCAGTCACGAATCTCTGTTTCGGTTTTATTCCAAAGCGCTCCCAGAGTCCGGTCGGAAAAACCCATCTGTTTGGCAGCGCGTAAAAGCCCGGTGTCAGGCGCGGATTTTTTAATTTCTTCTTCGGCGGCAAGAATATCGGCAATCTGATGCAGAAACCAGGGATCAATTTTTGTCATTTCATAAACTTCTTCCACGGAAATACCTTCGCGCAGCGCTTCAGCCGTGTAAAAAAGCCGCAGGGAGTTGGGCCGGATTAGTTTTGCCTTGATGAGCGCTTTGCGCTCCTGTTCGTCTTCGGGCAGTTTTTGATCGAGACCGAAGCGGCCGATTTCCAGCGAACGGATGGCTTTTTGCAGCGCTTCCTTAAAAGTGCGGCCGATGGACATTGTTTCGCCCACCGATTTCATGGAAGTGGTCAGAAAATCTTCCGTCTCCGGAAATTTTTCAAATGTCCAGCGTGGAATCTTCACCACGCAGTAATCGATAGTCGGCTCAAAAGATGCCATTGTTTCACGGGTAATGTCATTTGGAATTTCATCAAGCGTGTAGCCGCAGGCGAGCTTGGCCGCGATCTTGGCAATGGGAAAACCCGTGGCCTTGGAGGCGAGCGCCGAAGAGCGCGAGACGCGCGGATTCATCTCCACCACGATCATCTCGCCGGTCTGCGGATGAACGGCAAACTGCACGTTGGAGCCGCCTGTTTCCACGCCGATTTCGCGCATGATGGCAATCGCGGCATCGCGCATTGTTTGATACTCTTTATCAGTCAGAGTTTGCGCGGGAGCAACGGTGATCGATTCACCCGTATGCACGCCCATCGCGTCAAAGTTTTCTATCGAACAGATGATGACGACGTTGTCGGCCTTGTCGCGCATCACTTCCAGTTCATATTCCTTCCAGCCCAGAACGGACTGCTCAATCATGACCTCGGAAATCATGCTGGCATCGAGCCCCGCCTTGGCAATTTCGACAAGTTCTTCACGGTTGTAGGCCACGCCGCTGCCTGTTCCTCCCAGTGTAAAGGAAGCGCGGATAATCAAGGGGAAGCCAATGTCTTCAGCGATGGCGAGCACTTCATTCATATTTCGCGCGATACCGCTTTTGGGCATGGTGAGGCCGATCTTTTCCATAGCCTGGCGGAATTTCTCGCGGTCTTCCGCTTTATGAATCACTTCCAGCGACGCGCCGATCATCTCCACGTTGTATTTCTTCAGCACACCATTTTCGGCAACAGCCACGGCGGTGTTGAGCCCCGTCTGGCCGCCGAGCGTCGGCAATAGCGCGTCCGGTCGCTCTTTCGCGATGATTTTTTCCACCGCCTCCGGTGTGATCGGCTCCACATACGTTCGGTCAGCCATTTCCGGGTCGGTCATGATGGTCGCGGGATTGGAATTAATCAGCACAACCTCATAGCCTTCTTCGCGCAGAGCTTTGCAGGCCTGTGTGCCGGAATAGTCAAATTCGCAGGCCTGGCTGATAATAATCGGCCCGGAACCGATGAGCAGGATTTTTTTGATGTCAGTTCGTTTCGGCACTTTTTTTACCCAAGCAAATATTTAATTTTTATATCCACATCTTTGTCATACCGGCGAAGGCTGGTATCCTTTTTTTATTTCTGGATTCCGGGTCGCGCTTCGCTTGCCCGGAATGACAAATGGATTATCTATTCCCATTCAATGGTACTGGGCGGTTTGGAGCTGATGTCGTAAACCACGCGGTTGATGCCGCGCACTTCGTTGATGATGCGGTTGGATACGCGCGCCAGAAGCTCCTGCGGGAGTCTCGCCCAGTCGGCAGTCATCGCGTCATCGCTGGTGACGGCGCGGATGGCCACAATATTTTCATACGTGCGCTGATCGCCCATAATGCCCACGCTTTTGAGCGGCAGCAAAATAGTGAAGGACTGCCACAGTTCATAGTAAAGATTGGCCGCGCGTATTTCCTCCAGTAAAATTGTGTCTGCTTTGCGCAGGACATTCAGGCGCTGGGTGTTGACTTCGCCGATGATGCGGATAGCCAAACCCGGCCCCGGAAAGGGCTGGCGCCAGATCACGTCATCGGGCAGGCCCAGTTCTTTGCCCAGAAGGCGCACTTCATCTTTAAATAAATGCTTAAGCGGCTCGATGAGTTTGAGCTTCATCGTTTTGGGGAGCCCCCCGACATTGTGATGCGATTTAATTACCGCGGAAGGGCCGCCGAATGCGGAGCGCGATTCTATCAGGTCCGGATAAAGCGTTCCCTGCGCCAGAAATTTCACTCCTTTGATTTTACGCGCTTCCTTGTCGAAGATATCAATGAACGTGCGGCCGATGATTTTGCGCTTTCTTTCCGGATCGGTCACACCTTTTAACTTTTTTAGAAAAATTTTCCCGGCACGGGCAAAACGCAAATTGATCCGCAGATGCTTTTTGAACATCTCTATCACGCGCGTCGCTTCACCCGCACGCAGTACACCGTTATCGACAAACACACAGGTAAGCTGACGGCCGATAGCTTTATTTAAGAGCACCGCCGCCACGGATGAATCAACACCGCCGGATAGCCCCAGAATGATTTTTTCTTTTCCCACCTGGGCGCGAATATCATCGACGGCATGCTCAATAAACGATTTCATCGACCAGGATTTTTCGCAGCGGCAAATTTCAAAAAGAAAGTTGGCGAGTATTTTTTTGCCTTCTTTAGTATGCGCGACTTCCGGATGAAACTGCAGGCCGTAAAAACGCCGAAAGGGATCTTCGGCTGCCGCAACCGGCGTGTTATCAGTTACAGCGGTGACAATAAATCCCTCCGGAAGCTGGCCTACGGAATCACCATGGCTCATCCAACAGGGGGTTTTTGTTTCCACACCCGCAAAAATTCCGCTTTTATCTTTTATATTAAGTTCGGCAAAACCGTATTCGCGCTTTTTGGATCCAATAACTTTACCGCCCAGAGTTTCCATCATAAACTGCATGCCGTAGCAGATGCCCAGAATCGGAACGCCCAGATTGAAGATAGCGCGGTCTACGCGCGGCGCGCCTTTGGAGTAGATGCTCGCCGGACCGCCGGATAAAATAATGCCTTCAGGCGCGAGTTCTTTTATGGCATCGATGCTGATACCGGGTGGCTCGATTTCACAATAAACCTGATGCTCGCGCACGCGTCTGGCGATAAGCTGATTGTACTGTGAGCCAAAATCAATAATCAGAATCACAAAGCTTCCCTCTTGTGTTTATTTATCATGGCGACAAATTCCCCAAATAGATATTCCGTATCGCGCGGCCCGGGCGCGGCCTCCGGATGATACTGCACGCTCATGGCTGTGCCGAATTTTATGCCTTCCGATGTCGCGTCGTTGAGATTGGTAAATGTTTTTTTTGCTTTTCCTTCCACCGATTCCGGCACAACAACAAAGCCGTGATTCTGGGAAGTTATTTCCACCCGGCCTGTCTCCAGATCCTCTACCGGCTGATTGATGCCGTGATGGCCGAACTTTAGTTTTTGGGTATAACCGCCTATGGCCTGGCCGATAATCTGGTGTCCCAGGCAGATGCCGAATACAGGTTTTTTGCCTAATATTTCGCGGGCGGTGGCAACAATATACGGAAGCGCCGCCGGATCACCGGGGCCATTGGATAGTAAAATACCGTCCGGATTGCAAGAAAGGATGTCTTTGGCGCTCGTCACCGCGGGCAGGACAATTACTTCGCAGCCGTTTTTCTCCAACAATCTCAAGATATTATATTTCACGCCGCAGTCGATAACGACCACGCGCGGTTTTTTTGCTGATTTTTTCGCGGGGATTTTATCCGCCTGCGGCGCGCCGCTTGACCAAAGATAGGGCTTTTGGCAGGACACTTCTCGCACCAGATCGCGCCCGACCAGGCCCGGATACGCCTTAACTTTTTCCCAGAGTTCATCCACATTAAAGTTCACAGTGGAGATAATGCCTTTCATGGAACCGGCAAGGCGCAGACGTCGCGTAAGCGCGCGTGTGTCGATGCCTTCCATGCCTATTTTTCCACTTTCTTCGAGAAAAGATTTGAGGCTTTTGGTCATCCGCCAGTTGCTGGGGTGCGGCTGATACTCCCGCACGATAAAACCTTCCAGATGGATGCCCGCCGATTCCATATCTTCATTGTTGATACCGTAATTGCCCATCAGCGGATAGGTCATCGCGACAATCTGGCCTTTATAGGAAGGATCGGTGATTACTTCCTGATAACCGGTCATGCCGGTATTGAAGACGACCTCGCCTAAGGTTTCGCCCTCCCCCGCGAAAGCAAAACCCTCGAAAACATTTTTGTCCTCCAGAACCAGAATCGCCCGGCGTTGCTTATTTAAGAGGGGCATTTAAAAATTCATCTCCATCTGAAAAGAAGGTTTTTCATGTTGCCTTTAACGGGTAGGCGCTTCTATATTTTTTCGCTTACACAGTCAACATCTATGATGGAGGAGACATTTTTTGCCTCCTCCATCAGAAAAATTAATTAATGAACAAAATTTCCCAGAATTTCGGCAGAGGCCAGATTTCGTCATCTACCAGGCCTTCCAGCGCGTCCACGTACTCACGTATCTCATCCATCTTTGGTTTGACTTTCGCGCCGAGCATCTCTGCTTTCTTCTGCTCGTCATGGATGGCGCAGGCCGCATCCACTCTTGCCAGGATTTCCTTATCCGTGGCATAAACATTATTGATCAGCTCCATGACCTTCTTCAAAAGTTCAATCTGGGAAGAAACAACTGCCGCGCTGCCGAGCGCCTCTTTTGTGGCGTTAATCGCGCCGGCCAGTCTCTTCTGATAGCTCACCGCCGCCGGAATAATCTGATTCATGCAGATATTGTGGAGGCACTTAATTTCAATTTCCATGTCCTTCATGTAGCGCTCCAAATGAATCAGCTGGCGGGATTTCAACTCCACTCGGGAAAGTACCTCATACTTTTCAAAAAGGCTTAGCGCTTTTTCCGTGACCAGCGCTCTGAGCGCGCTCGGTGTTGTTTTTTCATTGGGCAGGCCTCTTTTTGCCGCTTCCTCCTCCCATGCTTTGCTGTAGTTATCACCGTTGAAAAGAACCGGCTTTATTTCTTTGATTTCTTCGCTCAGAGCTTCAAAAACAGCTTTATTTATGTTGCCGCCTTTCGCCTTTATTTTTTTCGCCAGTTCATCGATGCTTTCCGCGACTATGGTGTTAAGCGCGATGATCTGCGTGGAAATAGATTGCGAAGAACCAACCGCGCGGAATTCAAACTTGTTGCCGGTAAAAGCGAACGGCGAAGTGCGGTTGCGGTCGGTATTGTCTTTGCTTACCTGATACAAAGAAGAAATTCCCAAATCAATAATTTCCGCGTTAGTTGCTTTGGTTACTGTTCCTTTTTCTATGCATTCCAGAATCTGTGTTAATTGTTCACCCAAAAACACAGAAATGATTGCGGGAGGAGCTTCGTTAGCGCCCAGACGGTGATCATTGCCGTATGAAGCGACGGACGCGCGGAGAATGTCGGCATGCTTGTAAACCGCACGCACGGTCGCGATCAGGAAAACCAGAAAATGAATGTTATCCTGCGGCGTGGAACCGGGGTTAAGCAGGTTATTGCCGTTATTGTCGGATATCGACCAGTTGACATGTTTGCCGGACCCATTGATTTTGGCAAACGGCTTTTCATGCAACAGGGCCGCCAGATGATGCTTTTTAGCCACGGAGTGCAGCGTTTCCATCACCAGCTGGTTGTGATCAATGGCCAGATTGGCCTCTTCATAAACGGGCGCTATTTCATACTGGCTGGGCGCGACTTCATTGTGGCGCGTTTTGGCCGGAATACCGAGCTTGAAGAGTTCTTCTTCAACATCATGCATGAACGAGGATATGCGCTCTTTGATGCTGCCGAAATACTGATCTTCCAGTTCCTGCCCCTTTGCCGGCGGCGCGCCGACCACCGTTCTGCCACCCAGGACCAGATCCTGACGTTTATAATAATAATCCATATCGATCAGGAAATATTCCTGCTCGGGCCCGAGATTGGAAAAAACTTTTTTTACGTCTTTCACGCCAAGAATTTTTAGCATTTCCACGGCGCTTTTGCTTAGCGCGCGAATCGAGCGCAGAAGAGGCGTCTTTTTATCGAGGGCCTGTCCGGTATAGGAAATAAAGGCGGTGGGAATGCATAATGTTGTGGAAATGCCATTCCGCTTAATGAAAGCAGGAGAAGACATATCCCAGGCGGTATAGCCTCGCGCCTCAAACGTCGCGCGAATGCCGCCGGAAGGAAAAGATGACGCGTCCGGTTCCCCCTGCACCAGTTGCTTTCCCGAGAATCTCTCAATCACTTCACCCGGCGCGATCGGATCAACAAAGGCATCATGTTTTTCGGCCGTAATTCCCGTCATCGGCTGAAACCAGTGCGCGAAATGAGTGGCGCCTTTTTCCAGCGCCCATTCCTTCATCGCGTGCGCGACAACATTGGCCGTTTCCGCATCCAGCGGCGCATCCTCATTTATCGCCGCGATAATTTTCTTAAAAACATCCTTGGGAAGCTTTTCTTTCATTACCTTATGGCTGAAAGTGTCTTCGCCGAAATACTGCGAAACCGGGACAAATTTTTCTTTTTCTATCGAGTATTGTCTTTCTGCCGCAATTGTTAATTTTGTCTTTTTCATAATTACCATCCTTATATTTATTTTATTCTAAAGGTTTGTTTTCTACCATATACCAGACACCGGTGGGACAGGCCCCGGCGCAAAATCCGCAGCCGATACATAATTCATCGTCAGCAACATATTCGTAGGCGTCATCGCCAAGTGCTCTTCGCGAAATGGCTCGCTGCGGACAAATAGTTTCACATAATCCGCAGTCGCGGCAAGCGCCGCATGACGCGCATTGCGCGGCGCAGGATTTAACATCGGCAACCCCGGTTTCACGCGCATCAAAATATTGAGTTTTTACTCGCGCGAAATCAATTACCGGAAGGTTATCGTATGTATCCATCTTGCCTTTTAGAATACCATCAATAGCTGAAGCGGCAACCCGCCCCGCGCCGATGGCTTCGGTAAGCAAACCCGGTTTAACCGTATCTCCAATCGCGTATATCTGCTCATCACTGGTCTGAAATTTTTCATCAACGGCGATGAATCCTTTTTTCGTTGTTATGCTTTCGGGTAAATAGGACAACTCGGGCGTATCACCTACCGCGATAATCACTGTATCCGCAGGAATTAATTCACCGTCCGTCAACTGCACGCCTGTTTTTTTGATTACCTGGACAACACGAGGCCAGATGAATTTAGCCCCGGCTGCCTCGGCACTGCGTCTTTCCGGACCGAAAGAAGCGGGCTTTTGAACATCAATCAGCGTAATGCTTTTGGCGCCCAGACGCGCGGCCTCCGCGGCGGCATCGCACCCTACATTGCCCGCGCCGATAACAACTACTTTTTCTCCCACTTTCGCCCTGTCGCGTTTACTCTCTCTTAAAAAATCGATCGCGGTAACCGCTTTTTCGACACCTTCAATGGGGAGCTTACGAGGATTCGCGGCGCCGGTGGCAATGACAACAAAATCAAATTCATTTTTCAGTTTTTTAAACTTATCTTTAGTTAAATGCTCACCCAAACGAATATGGCCGATGTTGTTTGTCAGCCTGGCAATCTCTTGCTCGAAAATATCTTCAGGAATTCTGCTTTTGGGGATAGTTTCAGCAATTTTCCCTCCCAGCTGTTTTTTCCCTTCAAATATAACCGGCTCGTGACCTGCCAGCCATAACTGCCAGGCTACCGACAAACCGGCGGCGCCTCCGCCAATTACAGCAATCTTTCTTCCTGTCGCCGGTTCACGCTTTGGTTCTTTCGCCTCCAGCGAAGCTTTCCCCAAAACCCGGATATCCACGGCAGGCAGATTGACTATCTGGCGCGAACAATTTTGCATGCACAAATTGGGGCAGAGATACCCGCAAACTGTGGCGGGAAAAGGACTATACTCCAGGGCCAGATCAACGGCTTCTTGTGTTTTCCCTTTACGGATAAGCGCCCATCTTTTCTGCACGGGAATTCCTGTCGGACAATGAGCCTGACAGGGAGGCAGATATTTTTCGTTTTCCCAGATGGGAACAATGCGCCGCAGTTCACCAGTGGTGATAACGCCGATGGGCGAGCGATCTTCAGCGGTCAAATCTCCGATCAATCCTCCGCCACCGAGTTCACCTTCCCAAACATCACTTTTAAAAGACGGCATCGGCCGCAGTTTTCTGCCGGTTTTTTCATAAGGCTTCAAAGCGATCATAAGCTGCCAGTCCGCGCTCTTGGCGGAAAGCTCTCCAAACAAATATTGTTTACCAATCGACTGTAAAAATATTTTCAGGTTTGCTTTAAGCCAATTCCATTCATCGACAGGCAATTCAGTAACCAGTTTAGCGTCGGATAAGCTATAAGAGCTTTGTTTTCCACGAAAGAATATTTTTCCTCCAACCATGCCCACGCAGGGACGATAGCCTAAAACGTCCTTTTCTTTTTCCGCGCCGACGCCGCATATAACGGCAATGCCCCCGGCCATGAATTCGGCGAAAGAATCGCCGGCTTTGCCCATCACCCACAACTCGGGCGGTTCGAAACGGGGATTATGCTTAGTCATCGTCATGCCGCGCGCGCCGATATCACCGTCTATATAAATTTTTCCCTGAGCCATGGCGTTGGCAACACCGTTAGAGGCATTGCCGTGAACAATTATCTTCGCTCCGGCGTTCAGCCAGCCCACATCATCCGATGCCGGCCCGAAAGTTTCAATCAATGTGTTGGCAAAACCCATCGAGCCCAGCCGTTGTCCGGACGTGCCTAATACGTTAACGGTAATTTCTTCATCACCCGCGCTCCAGAGACGTCCACCAATACCGTGCTGACCGTAAGCGGTAACTTCGATATGACGAAAACCTTCAGAAACCGCTTTTTGTATGCGCTCCTCCAGAATCCGCGATTCAACGCGAACGTTGTTTTCAAAACCTGTTATCTTTATCGATTCTCTTTTCGCCATAAGTTTTATCTGCTTCCCGTTCTACAGGACGTATTTAATTTTTAATCTTTCCGCGGCGTCGGCATCAGCTATTCCCAACGCGTCGGACATGCCGATCGGTAAGGAAGTGGAGCGTCCCAGCGGCGCGAATATCTTTTTTAATTCCGTGTCAAATCCTAAATAAACATCAACAACGCGCTGGGCTACTTTTTCCGGATCAAGCCGGCGATCCAATCGCGCGTCCTGCGAGGTAATGCCCTTGGGGCAAAGACCGATATTGCAGATATTGCAGCGATCAGCTTCCGAGCCCAGACAACCCGCCGCCGCCTGCATAATATATTTTCCGATCTGCACTCCGCTGGCTCCCAGCATGATGAGCGCGGCCGCATTGGCGGCCAAGTTGCCGTTTTTACCGATACCGCCACCCGCAAAAAGGGGAATTTCGTTTTGTTTGCCCAACTTTACAAGATTCAGATAGGCGTCGCGCAGATTGCTGGCGATAGGGTGCCCCATATTATCCATAGAAACATTGTAGGCCGCCCCCGTTCCTCCGTCTTCGCCGTCAATGGCTAGACCTGCGGCGTACGGATTTCTGGTCAAATTATTGAGAACAGCCAATGTTGTGCTTGTAGCGGATATTTTCGGGTACACCGGCACACGGAAACCCCAAGCCATCGACATAGACTGAACCATTTTAGCCACAGCTTCCTCGATAGAATATTTGGTTTGATGCGTCGGCGGACTGGGTAAATTAACTCCCTGCGGCACGCCGCGGATTGCCGCGATGAGCTTATTTACTTTATACCACATCAGCAGTCCACCGTCGCCCGGCTTGGCGCCCTGGCCGTATTTGATTTCAATCGCGCAGGGATCTTCCTTCATCTGCGGCAGGTTGTGAATGATTTCATCCCAGCCGAAATAGCCGCTGGCGATCTGTAAAATCACGTATTTTAAAAAACGCGATTTTAAAAGGCGCGGCGGACACCCGCCTTCGCCCGTGCAGATACGCACAGGCATTCCCAATTCTTCATTAAGATAAGCAACGCCCATCTGCAGTCCTTCCCACATATTGGGGGATAGAGCGCCGAAAGACATCGAACCGATGACCAGCGGATAAATTTCGCGCACCGGCGGCATCCAGCCTTCCTCTCTGCTCACTTTGAGCATTTCTTCCGGAGGAAGCACTCTGCCCAAAAGAGTGCGCAGTTCAAACTCATGCCGCCCCGCGTCGAGCGCTGGGTCGGTCAGCATGGAAATACGGACAAACTTGATTTTATCCAAAACACTGTCCGCGGAATTACGGCGGCCGCCCCTGCGTCTGGGTTCACCGCCCTGATTTACATGAAAGCGTAATTTGTCAATTTCATCACCGCGCATCGGAAGGATAGCGCCGTTGGGGCAAACCATTGTGCACATGCCGCAGCCAACGCAGGCATGCGCCGGATCTGCGCGCTGAACGATGCCGTGATACACGGAAAACAGATTTTGTGCTTTTTCTTCCAGTCCAATAGGGACATGCAAAACGCGTTTGCGATGCACGCCCAGCTCAATCGCGCGCACGGGACACACGGAGGTGCAACTGCCGCAAAGGGTGCACTTATCCTTGCTCCAGTGAATCTGCCAGGGCAAATCCTTGATGCTCAATGTTGATGGGTTAGCGCATCCCATTGATTCCATTTTTCTATCTCCTGACGCTCTTGACGAACTAAAATTGTTTCATACTTCATTGGTTGAAAATCCAGATTAATATCCCGCTCGGGAATGGCCGCGTCCAAACCGCATATTTCCGAAGAAAAAGCGAAGATACCGGGACGCCCACCCACAATGCCGGGGCGCAGTTTTTTGGAATCCTGCACCATGAACATTGATTTATCCGGCAGGCATCCGATAACGCAGTTAGGGCCGTCGATAATCAGAGGCCGGCAGCTTTGTTTTAATTTTTTCAGCCACAGGCCGTTGGGATGGCGTTCCAGTTCGTCATCCTTGAGCGGCGTGATAATATGCTTATACATTTCCATTCCCAGCCCCAGCTGATTGCGCATATAATGCAGGATGTGCGTGAACACCTCGGAATCTGATTGGTATCCGACGTAACCGGGAAAATTACGCGAAGAAAGAAATTCGCGTATGGGGACAAACGCGGTATTTTCACCGTTGGTCATCGTGGAGATACCCTGAATAAAGAAGGGATGACAGGCGTAAATATTAATCGCGTAATTTGTATTCTGTCTGCCCTGGCTTAGAATGGTGCGCGCCACTATTTCTTTTCGGTCTAAACCGAGATACTCGGCCACCGCCAACGGATCACCAACTTCTTTAATCATAATCACGTCGGGCCAGAAACTGAAAATCAACATCGATTCGTCTTTCTCTCCCATCTGACGCAGTCGCATTTGAATCATCATCAGGCGAAAGTTAATTTCTTCTTGAGCTAGTCCTTCCCAATCCGCCGGATATTCGTAAACACGGATGACGTAGTTATCTCTTTTAGGAGTTCCGGGCGGAGGATTTTTCGCCGGCTTAAAAGAAAGCTTGTATTTAACCATAAAATCCTGATCAATCATGAAGCGGTCGAGTGCCTTGATTCCTTCGTTGGAAAATATTCCGGAAAGAATCGGCTCGTTTTTAAACTTCTCAAACTCCCCGCCCAGATCGGTGAGAAAAAGGCCTACGCCTGAGCCATCATGCCCCTCTTTCATAACATCGATGGCGCGGATAGCCGTCATCGGTGAAAGCGGTTCATTGGATGTTATCGCAAACAATCGGCACATTAGTTATTTTCTCCTAAACCTTTGTTCCACAAAATACACTGATTTAACTGCTAAAGTCGTGCCAGTGTTCATTTTGATGATACATTTTTGTTTCTATTATGTTTTTAAGTCCTTAAGCGTTTCATGAAGATTTGTCGCTTTATTAAATAGAACAATTTTGTAATATTGGTATTTTTTGTAACATTTTTGTACTATTTTTATAGCTTTTTATGTTCTTAAACAATTACGATGATTCCTGTTTCTTTTTCCGAAATAATTTTACGTTGATACCCATTTTAGATATCTTATATTGAATAACCCTCTTGGTCGTTCCCAAAAGCTTTGCCGCTTTGGTCTGATTTCCTCCTGTTTCTTCCAGGGCATCAATGATCAACGCTCTTTCCTGAGCTTCAACCACAAAAGAGAGCTTACTTCGTTCCTTTTTAGCCAACTCCCCATCCCGTATTTGCAATGATGGGGGTAAATGCGCGCAATCTATTGTGTCCGTCTTGGTCAACAAAACTGCCCGTTCAATGCAGTTTTCCAGTTCCCGCACATTGCCCGGCCAGGTGTAAGAAAGAAAAGACTCAACGGCTGGGGTGGAGATTCTCTTTACGCCTTTTTTCATCTCCTGGCCGTATTTTAAAACAAAATGATCAGCCAACAAAATTATGTCACTGCCTCTATCGCGCAGGGGAGGCAGATAAATCGGGAAAACATTCAATCTATAAAACAAATCGGCGCGGAAACGACCGCTTAAAATATCCTGCTCCAGATTACGGTTAGTGGCCGCGATAACACGCACATTAACGCTCACCACGCGCGACGAACCAAGCGGTTGAAAATGCTTTTCCTGTAAAATACGCAAAAGCTTTACCTGGGCGGCCGCGGAAAGCTCGCCTACTTCATCGAGAAAAATAGTGCCGCCGTTCGCTTCTTCAAAGCGGCCCCTTCTTTGATGCAGGGCGCCGGTAAAAGCGCCTTTTTCGTGGCCGAATAATTCGCTTTCTATCAGAGTATCCGGGATAGCCGCGCAATTTACTTGTATTAAAGGAGCGTCACGGCGTGACGAGTTATTATGTATCGCCCGGGCAATCAGTTCTTTTCCTGTTCCCGTCTCGCCGGTTATCAGAACAGTCGTATTGGAATCAGCAACTTGCGCCACCAAACCGTATACCTCCTGCATAACCTTGGAATGACCGATTATATCCATGGATGGTGTGCGGTTCTGACCGACAATTTTACGCAAGCGCCTGTTTTCCTCCTCCAACACGCGCACATGAACCGGCTTGGCCATCAGTTCGGCAACAGAAGACAGCAATGCCAGTTCTTTATCCAGATTTTCCACTTGCAGGGCAACCTTATCAGCGGATAATACGCCAACAACACTGGAATCATATATGATCGGAACACATAGAAAAGCCAACTCTGTGCGATTTAGGTGACGGCGCGCGCCGGTACGATCTAAAAAATGTGTTTCCTGCCCTAGGTTAGCCACCGCCATCGGACGGCCTGTTTCCGCCACTTTTCCGGTAATGCCTTCTCCGGATTTATAAATTACTTCCAGTCCGTTAATATTTACATCGTGAGCAACATCCAGCCAGACTTCTTTTTTTTCACGATCCACAAGAGATATCATTCCGCGTTGCATGCCTAATCGCAGATTCATTTCTCTGAGCACCTGCTCAAGCTGGTCGCGTAAATCCGCCGGGCTCGCTAAAATCAGAGAAATAGAGTGCAGCGCGGCAAGCTCTTCATAACTATGCGCGCTCAGGTTGCTTTCCGTTTCGGGTGAAGTATTTTTTGAAATTTTTGCCATAAAAAGCCAAGGCCTTTATATGTAAATATTTTGTTACAAATTTGTTCTAATAGCAACTAATATTTATCAGTTTTAGTAATATATAGCAAAGAACAAACCAAAATATAAACAATTTTGTAAATATTTAAAGATGTAAAACAATCTTTTATCATTTAAGTATTTGAAATATTTGTTAATTATACAAATTTATCTTAAAAACAAACTTGATTGTCGTAAAAATCAATAAATAATTAAGTTTTATAAAAAGATTATTTAGGGCTAAAAGAGTTTTTTATAAAGATATTAAGGGCTTATTACAACTTGACGAATAACTTCAAATTTTTTCAAGTTTTTATTATTGCAATCCTGACAGAGAAATAAGAATATTATTCATAAAATGATTTATTAATTGGTATGTCTCCGGTCCAACTGACAGAATCTCATCCTGCGTTTGGATAAATGCTCCCGGAACTAATTCTTCTCGGCAGTTATGAACAAGCAACCGCGCTGATTCCGGTGTCGTCTCCAGATGAAACTGCAGCGCGATTACCTTTTTGCCCAGCTGAAACCCCTGATTCTTACAGGCGGCGCTTGCCGCCAGGCGTGTCGCGCCCGCCGGCAAGTCAAATGTTTCGCCATGCCAGTGAAACACTTTCAGCGATTCAGGAAAGCAAAAAAAAGATTGATCGCCTACCGGAATCCCGTAAATGGGAAACCAGCCGATTTCTTTCACGGGATTTTGATAAACCATCGCCCCCAATGCAGCGGCAATCAATTGAGCGCCGAGACAAATACCCAAAACAGCTTTATCGGATTTGATTGCCTCATAAATAAATTTTTTTTCACGAATAAGCCAAGGATACTTTTCTTCATCATTTACACTCATCGGGCCGCCCATAATGACAAGCAGGTCAATATCTTTTAGAGAAGGAAAATCTGCCGCTTCAAACAACTTGGTATTTGTTATTTCATATCCTTTTATCTTCAGCCACGGCTCAATGCTGCCGATATCCTCAAAAGGAACATGTTGTAAGTAATGGACGCGCATATTATTTTTTTCCTTTGTTTGATATTTTATGTTTTTAAGGGCTTACTCAAACAATATTTATTAAAATTTAACAAAGCCGTTTCAAAAAAAGCGGTGGCAATTTTTGAAGATTGCCACCGCCCAAAATATTTATAAAGTATTTTTAAAATGTGTAGCTCAAAACAATCCCGCCATAAAAATATGAGCTATCCCTGTCCGAAGGATTTGCTGTGCCTTTCAGGCCACGCCCTCTCATCTCGTATTTCGCGTCATCAGAAAGAGGAAAGACATAAGACAATGTCGGCGTAATGGTCAGCGTTTTGATAACGGCAACGGGCAGCGAAACAGAAAACACGCCATCGTGAAAATTATTAAACTTTTTATCAGTGGCCGCCGAGTTTTTGTCAAACTCCGGATAAGTTGTCGCGTCTGCGCTTTTTAAATAACTTACATTTGCCGCCAATTTTAAACCAATCTTTTCATGCAAGAAAAAAGTATGAGATATACCCAGCGTCGCGTACCACTGATGATAATGATCTATTTCCTTGTAAACGGTGAGAGTCGGAGACAAAAGTGTATCGAGCCCCAAACTGACAAATAATTCCTGAGAATCAAGCAGATCTTCACCGCCCGCGGCTGAACCGGACAGGCCATAATAAATATAGCCGACTCCCGCCTGCAAGATGCCAAATGCGCGGGAATAAGAAAGGGTAACATCCGTTTCCGTAAAATTTGAAGAGTTTTTATGGCCGTCAACCGCGTAAGGTTTAGTATCCAGATTACCCCAAAGACTGGCGGCAAAGCCCCGGTAACTCACCATTATTGAAGGCTGAAGCACAACACTATGGCGCGTCAACTCCTGGCCTCTCCAAATATATGCCGAAAGAATACCCACGGCAATTTCTCCGCTTACTTTTTCTTCTTGTTTTTCTTCTACTGCCTGAGGCTCATCGGCCGCCCAGGCAAACATCGATATTGATACGCTCAACACTACCAACAGAGCTGTTATTACTAGTTTTTTCATTTTTTTCTCCTTTTTTTCTAATTAATAAACTTTAAACACTTCTTCTCTGTTAAAAGCGCAATGCCCAAAAAAGCGCTTGGTCAAATATTGAATTTACAATTAATTGATCAGATAACCGTACCTTCAGCCGATGGCCGTGCCGCCTCTTTCCCCGCTGCTGATACGGATGCATTCTTGTAAATCAATAACAAATATTTTTCCGTCACCAAGGCTACCCGTGCGCGCGCCTTTGTTGATGGCCGTGATCGCCGGCTCAACAAAACTTTCATTGACGGCAATATCCAATCTTACTTTATTTAGAAGATTGCCTATTTCTTTGGCTCCGCGGTAAATTTCGGTGATGCCTTTTTGACGCCCCTGACCCAACACATTCGTGACGGTCATTAAATTTACCTCCACAGCTTCAAGTTCTCTTTTCACCGCCTCAAGTTTATGAGGCTGAATAATCGCGATTATTAATTTCATGATATCCTCCTATTCAATCACAGTGTAAGCTGCTTCGCTTTGTTGAGTTAAATCCAGCCCGACGAGTTCATTTTCCTCTTCAACTCTCATGCCGATAATGGCGTCAACGATTTTGTAGAGGATAAAGGTCATCGCGGCGGCGAAGGCCACGGCAACGATCACCAGCATGCCCTGAACGAAAAACTGCTGAAGATTACCGAATAAAAGACCGGTTTTACCGCCGAAAGCTTCTTGCGCGAAGATTCCGACCGCTATGGTACCGAAGATACCGCCAATTCCATGCACACCGAAAGCGTCAAGAGAATCGTCGTATCCCAGTTTTCCCTTAATGACTGCCACCGCGAGATAGCACAAACCACCGGCCATGGCGCCGATTACAATAGCGCTGATGGGGCTGACGAATCCGCAAGCCGGAGTAATCGCGACCAAACCTCCGATCGCGCCGGTTACCGCGCCCAGAACCGTGGGTGATCCGTTATGCCACCATTCCACGAGCACCCAGGTGAGCGCCGCCGCCGCTGTCGCGGCCTGAGTGGCAACCATCGCCTGAGCCGCCAGTCCGTCCGCCGCAAGTGACGAACCCGCGTTGAATCCGAACCAGCCGACCCACAGAAGCGCCCCGCCCAGAACCGTGAAGGGCAAATTGTGCGGACGGATCGGTTTATGGTTATAGCCAAGACGTTTGCCGAGCATGACGGCCAAAACCAAAGCCGAAATACCGGAGCTCACGTGAACGACGATACCGCCTGCAAAGTCAATCGCGCCCAGGCCGCCCAGCCAGCCGTCCGCGTTCCAGACCCAGTGCGCCAGCGGAGCGTAAACCACAGTGGACCACAACAAGATGAAAATCAAAAACGCCGAGAATTTCATTCGTTCCGCAAAAGCGCCAATCATCAGCGCCGGTGTGATGATCGCAAACATCATCTGAAAACTCATGAAGGCGAAATGCGGAATGGTCTTACCGTAAACCGAATGAGGCTGCGCACCGACACCCGTAAGCCCGATCCAGTCCAGATTACCGATGATCCCGGAAATCGAAGGCCCGAAAGCCAGCGAATAACCGATGAGCATCCAGTGCAGACTGATCACGCAAACGACGATGAAACACTGCATCATAATGGACAAAACGTTTTTACGCCGAACAAGCCCCCCGTAGAAAAATGCCAAACCCGGTATGGTCATCAACAAAACCAACGCGGTGGCGGTTAAAACCCAAGCTGTATCTCCTGAATTCATGACAATTACCTCCAAAATATTTTTCTGTATCGCTTTAGATATGAGCAAGGACAATGCCATATTCATTTAAGTCAGATAAGTAGTTGATTTTATTTTGACAATCGCAATAAACTGTTTTGATTGAACCGCGACAATATTGTATCAATATGAAATATTGCGTCCTAAAATGTGCTCAAATACATATGTACAAACTAAAATTAATTAGCTAGAAATTCGGTCAGCACAAAGAAACATTTATGGCACAAAAATTGATTGAATTGTGAATAGTAGTCTTTATATTTTTCATAAATATGATGGCTTGATATGATTAAATAGAATTTATTTTTGTAATATATTGATAATATTTAATTATATTATAAAATAATTTTTAAGAATCACAGAAGGCAATTGATCGTTTAGTTTTTAAAAGTACAAATTTGTTCCATAAATTTTTGATGAGGGTAAAAAGATTATGACACAGTTCGCGCGCGTCAGCACCGGCATGAACGGCCTTGATGAAATTCTTAATTACCTGCAGATGGGTGATAATGTTGTCCTGCAGGTTGATGATATTGAAGACTACAAAAAATTTGTTGCTCCCTACGTCGAGGCCGCCCTAAAAAATCATCATCGGCTTGTTTATATGCGTTTTGCCAATCATCCTCCGGTGCTCGAGCCCAATAACCAAATCCAAGTTTATAACCTCAACGCCAATAATGGTTTTGAGTCTTTTTCCACGGAAGTTCACAATATAATACGCGAGGAAGGACGTGACGTGTTTTATGTTTTTGATTGCCTGTCTGATCTGCTTATGGCCTGGGCCACTGATCTGATGATTGGCAATTTTTTTGTAATCACCTGTCCCTACCTTTTTGAATTAAACACAGTCGCCTATTTTGCCATTCTGCGCAGCAGCCATTCATTCAAAACCGTGGCGCGGATCAGGGAAACAACTCAGGTACTGTTGGACGTCTACAGCCACAACGAACAAATCTGTGTTCATCCGCTCAAAGCGTGGAAACGTTACACCCCAACAATGTTTTTGCCGCACATTATGGAAGGCGATAAGTTCGTCCCCATCTTAAGCAGCGCCGACACAGCAAGTGTTTTATCCTACATGGTGGATAAAAACACCACGAGCAGCGTGCGCAACCTCGATTATTGGGACCGCATTTTTCTTCAGGCTAACGACATCCTGGAAAAGCCTGATACTGATAAGGAAAAACAGGAAATGGTGGAGACTCTTTCTCGCGTATTAATCGGGCGGGAAAAAAGAATGCTGTCTTTGGTTAAAGAATATTTTTCCCTGAAAGATCTGGTGGAAATCAAAAAAAGGCTTATCGGCACCGGCTTCATTGGCGGAAAATCCGTGGGAATGCTGTTGGCACGTAATATTCTTCTTCAAAGTTACGATAGCGTTCTTCGGGAGTTCCCTGATTAGGGCAGAAATAGCTTTCATATTTTCCGGCAAAGGCATTGCCGAAAGCGT
>Ga0351928_1051_pt2 | contig 18960 bp, 14 predicted proteins | sample BONcelHT113001E8_FD_206858 | JGI IMG/M metagenome (GOLD analysis project Ga0351928, IMG submission 206858) | Enriched cells from coal bed in the Powder River Basin, Montana, United States - BONCAT cells T11 rep2 HSBNCT.T11.300.1.E8 ... | reverse complement strand
AGTATTTGTTTTTTACTTCGTTGAGCAAAATGGCCAAAATGATCGGTAACGGGAAAATCCATATGAGCTTGAGCAAACTGATCGACAGCGAGTTCAGAAACACTGTATAGAAGTAGCGATCAGAGAGTAATTTACGGAAGTGCTCGATTCCGACAAAGCGACTGTTGGCAAACCCATCAAAAATTTCATATTCTTGAAAAGCAATTAAAACACCATACATCGGTACATACTTGAACACAATCGTCAGAGCGATGCCAGGCAGAAGCAAGATATAGAGATCCCATCTCTGGAGCAGGTATTGGGCCCTGGCTGTGATTCTCATGTTGGTGGGATTCTCCTTGTCTATTCGGACTGGTACTGTGAACGAGATCGGATCCGAATGAAAAATCTGCCTGTCTCCTATTATGAAGCAAACAGATTCAGAAACAACGCGTCAACTCTATGAATATGTGGCAGATTCTACACACTACCAGCTTGCCGAACCGGCAGACTAACCTCAACAGTTGTGCCGGCATCAGGTTGACTGGTTATGATCAAACCGTAGGGATTACCATATTTCAAATGCAACCGCTCTTGTATACTATATAAGCCATACTCGTTCTTTGGCACATGAATGTTGATCAACGCTTGCAATGCATCTGTGCTCATACCAACGCCATTATCAGTTACGCGCAGAATCAATGTGCCTTCTATCCGTTCTCCTGCAAGTGTAATCGTTCCACGGTGATCACTTCTGGCCAAGATACCATGCAAAAAACTGTTTTCAATCAAGGGCTGTAAAATCATGTTGGGCATGAGCAGACTCTTCAGTTCCTCAGGAACGCGATCTTCAAAAATGATATAATCGCCATAGCGCAAGTTTTGAATTTTGATATATAAGTTAACGTGTTGGATTTCTTCACTAAGTAAAACTTCACTTTTCCCTGGCTGCAGGCACAGTTTATAATAATCAGACAAATACCGCAGCATCAGCGAAACTTTTTCGGCGCCATAATCGATTGCCGTCCAACTGATCGTGTTTAATGTATTGTACAAAAAATGCGGGTTGATCTGGGCTTGCAGCGCCTTAAGCTCAGCAGCCTTTGTCTGTTCAACGAGCTGATATGTTTCGTCAACCAGATCCTTAATGCGATGGATCATATAATTGAAATTCTGTTCGATCTGGCCAATCTCGTCATCACTGGTCAGAGCAATGCTGGCCGTCAGTGAGCCTTGTTGTACGGCCTGCATTTTCGTGACGATGCCATCAATACGATCGAGAGAAGACCGATAGAGCAGCTGGCCGGCAAATAAAGTTGCCCCGGCCAGGCCAGCCAGCAAGAGCAAGGTCAGCCAGGCTAATCGCCTTCGCTCTACATCGAGCGCGCTAAGCGAAACAAAAGACACGAGCGTCCAATTGAATCGGCTGATCCTGGCAACATGAAGCTGGTAACGTGTTCCGTCGATCTCCTGCACAGTCCGGTCATTATCAAACGTCTGAACAACCTGATCCATTGCTTGGATGTAACGTGTCTCACCAGCCGATGACATAACGATGCCTTCTTGATTGATCGCAAAAACCGCGGATCCACGCGTCAAGATCCCTTTTTTGAGAATTGCAGAAATCTCGCTCTCAGCAATATCAACGAAGACCAGACCAAGAACATCGTCGTAATTTTCAATGTTGTGAATTACTTTTACGCAGGAAACTGCGTTTTGCGGTTCGGGAATATTGACGGCGCCATTGAAAAAGTGACGGATCCAAAAACAGGGATTAGCCTTTGATTCGCCAGCAATAATTTGTTTGTACCAATTGTGTTGGAGCAGCGCTGTGCTGCTGATAAAGTTTTGTTTGTCATTGGTATAGATCAGTCCCTCTCTGACTGATAGACGGATTCTGTTTACACTCGTGTCTATTTGCAGTCCATTGAAATAACGTGCCAGATCTTTCATGTCGTTCAGCTGGTCTACCAGAGGATAACGGTCTGTGTCGCGCAGCAAAGCCATCTGTACCTGTTCATGAATAACAATGTTGTTTGCTGTATTGAGTACGGTTGTCAGTTTAGATTCAAGTTCATCGCTTATATATTTGAGAGACATGCGGCTGACATTATCGACTGAATCGGCATATAGTCGTGTTGAACTAGCATACAAAATCACGCAGGTGACAGATAGTGGGAGAACGACCAGCATCAAAGTCAGCATGAGCAATTTGGTTTTGATACTGCTGTGACGCAGGACTGTCGCGAACTTTCTAGCTCTGTTTTGGCGTGTCATCATCGTTTTTCTCTCCTGAAAGCGGACGGTTTGGTACCGGCCAACTTCTGGAACAATTTCGAAAAATATCTCGGATCACTGTATCCTACAGCGCGTGCTATCTCGGACAAATTCAAGTTACTATTGACCAGCAAATTTTTCGATTTACCAATCCGATATTCTGTTATAAACTGGATGATGGTCTTGCTTGTCTCTTTCTTAAAAAGGTTACTTAAATAATTAGGAGTCAAATACACATGGCTAGCCAGATAATCGATGGTGATCTCCTCAGTATAATGATCCATAATATACTGGATTATTGCCTCGACAGATTTATTATACGGTTTTTTACCACTAGCAAGAATTGCGTTGCCTTGTTCAATCATATCAAAGGAACGCTGAAGTGCCTGATTGAGTTCCTCCGGATCGACAGGTTTATCGATGTAATCGATCGCCTGCAGCTTGATTGCCATTTTTAAATAAGACTTTTCCGAATAAACACTCATAAAAAGAATGACGACATCCGGGTATTTTTCACGTAGCTTGATTGCCAATTCGATACCATTCATGTTCGGCATTCTAACATCAGTCAGAATTATCTCCGGATGCAGATCTTCACAGACACGCATAGCTTCCAGGCCATCGTGAGCCAAGCCGATTGCTTCAATAGGAAAATTTTGTCGCCCGATGTGTTTCGCCAATAAATTGACAAAAGCGATATCGTCGTCGACCAAGAGCAATTTTGCCATCTGGAGCCTCCATGCCGGCCAATTCGATATCTTACAGGCGGTGCACCAGTCTCAAACCCGGTACAAGCTGACGCTCTGAAAGGACAGCGGACGATCGGGAGCCAGAACAATCGCCTGAAGGGTCAGGCGATATTGCCCGGCTTGCAGCGTCAGCAGGCTGTCGGCTGCGCTGCCGCCGTTTTCGGTGACCGACGTCCAGGATGTGTTCAGGCTTTCTGCAGCCGATGTGACGGTCAGTCTGAACTGATGCGGCACCGGGCTTGGTTCCTGGAGATAATGGACCGGCAGCTGGATTGCTGCCTGATAGGTTCCGTCCTGCAGGAGCAGGGCATCCCAGGTCAGGGTCAGCGTCGGATCCGTCCAGCCGACCAGCGAACCGGCTGACGAAAGAGCCTCAGTCGTTACTTTTTTATAACGATCACCCAGACCCTGGCGGGGCAAGACAAACGGCACATCCTGCCGCTTTGCTGCGGCCAGGTGCGGGAATAACAGCAACTGCCCCTGATCCTGGCTCATGGGCATCGCAGCAAATTCCGGGACGCCGGCCAGATCGATCCGGTATGCCGGCTGCACCGACTCAGTCGGGGTCAGATCGATGGTCAGGGCTGTGCCGTCCTGGATGGTATCTTGACGATAGGTTGCCGGCAGGTTTGCGTCGAGATTCATGACCTGGAGCACGCGCGTGCGCAAGCCGTTGATGGTCAGTTGCTGCTTCTGGTTGTCATCGATGAAGCAGAACAACTGGTTTGTGCGCGCCGTCAGAGATCCCCAGGCAAAATCATAAGAACAGGGATTGCCCCGGGTCCCGAAAATGGCCTGGGTGTTGCGCTGCGACCAGGCGCCGGTTTCTTCGAGGATGCGTACCGTCTCTTCGGGGATGGAGCCGTCGCCGCGCGGCCCGATGTTCAAGAGGAAATTGGTATTTTTGGCAGCCAGCCGGACTAATTTGCCGATGATGTCGTGGCTGCTTTTCCAGTTATGGTCGTAGGATTTGTACCCCCAGGTATCGTTGAGCGTCACCGGCGATTCAGTCGCGACGGTCAGCGGAATGGTCGGCAGTTGGTTGTCACCCAAGCTGGAATAGTCGCCCAGGCCGTTGCCGATCCTGGAATTGACCAGGCAATCCGGTTGGATCGACTTGACCAGATCGTAGAGCCGCCGTGACTGCTCCGTGCTGATGGTCCGGGGCGTATCAAACCAGATCAGGAAGATGTCGCCGTACTGAGTGAGGATCTCGCGCACCTGGGGCAGGACTTTGCGGCTGAAATAGGCCTCAAAGTTTTTGCCGGCCGGATCCGGAAAATCCCAGATGTTCGCCCAGGGCCGCCGCTCTGGCAGATAAGCCGGATCATCCCAGCCGCCGGCGTCCCGCTCGTGCCAGTCGAGCGCTTGTGAGTAATAGAGGCCTAATTTCAGGTCATGCTTGCGGCAGGCCGTCGCCAGCTCAGCAATGATATCGCGGCCGAAAGGGGTTGCTTCAACGACATTGTAGCGATCCGCCTTGGAGTGGAAGAGCGCAAACCCTTCGTGATGCTTGCTCGTGATCACCAGATAGCGCATACCGGCTCGCTTGGCCATCCGGACAATCGCTTCGGCATCGAAGGCCGTCGGATTGAACCGGGCAGCCAGTTGCTCGTAATCACGGATCGGGATCTTGTGATAAGACATGATCCACTCGCCGATGTCATCCATGCGTTGGCCTTGCCACTCCCCGGCCAGCAGGCTATAGAGGCCCCAATGGATGAACAAGCCGAACCGGGCATCAAAGAATCGCTCCAAAGCGGGGGTTTGCCTCATATCTGCCATCCTCTCGCAGCTCCTGTCTTTTGTGCCTTTTGTCTCAGGCTCCGCGACGGATGCTCGCTTTGTCTAACGGGCGCCTGCCGCAAAAAACCGTTCCGAGAGGATTATATCACAGATGCGCGGCCTCTGAATCTGATTGCACAATTCGGTCCGAAAGCAGTATGATAAAGGTTGAGGTAGCCAGATGAAGCGCATATATGAGTTTATGGACATCCCCCGAAACTTTGCCAGCGATGACCTGACGGAATATATGGCCGGTTTCAGCTTTGATCTGCATGCGTTCGGTCACCAATTCGACAATCCCCAGGCTGTTTGCAGCAATCGGATTACCGGTGATTTTGAGCTGATATGCCTGATCGGCGGCCAAAGCCGGATCACCGTCGCCGATACCACCTATCATTGCCGGGCCGGCGATGCGATATTGATTCCCCCTTTTACCTTACATCACATCCAGACGACGCCTGAGGCGCCGCATAACAACTTCTGGATTCATTTCGATGTCAATCCGGTGACCCGACAGACTGACTTCATCCGCAGGCTAACCAGAGCCGATGCCCGGCCCCTCGTCGCCGGCGAGGATGTGCCGGCGCTTTTTCGGTTCATTGAAAAAGAGCTGCTGCTCGGCCAGCCCGGCCGTCTGGCCTGCTGCACCCTGCTCTTGAGTCAGATCCTGATTCTCCTGCTGCGCGGACAGCCCCAGACCGACACGGTCATCCACCCGGCCTCGCCGGGCACCGAACGAGATGCCTGGATCGTCCAGCGCTGTTTGGCATATATCCGGAACAACATCAACCGCACTCTCTGCGTCAAGGATTTAAGCGGCGCGCTCCATGTCAGCGAATCATCCGTGTACAAAGCTTTTGCCAGAGTCTTGTCCCGCTCACCTAACGACACCGTCCTGAGGATCAAGGTCAAACAGGCTGAAAAGCTGCTTAAAAGCACGACGCTGTCCTGTGCAGAAATCGCCGATCATCTGGCGTTTTCCTCGCCGTTCTATTTCAGCACCGTGTTCAAGCGTTTCTATGGCATGTCGCCGCGCAACTATCTGGATCTGCTGGCCGGACAGACTTGCCCGCCCAAACACCAGGTTGAGTAATACAGAATATCATATCTTTTTTCCACAAGCGGCGATGTCCGGCAGAGATGTGATTATTTATGATGATCGGGTGATGCTGAGCCTATTGAGGTGTTAAGATGCCGATTGATTTTGCCCCTGAACGCTGGGATCAGGTCCGGCAAACTTATGAGCGCTGGTGGGCCGGAACACTCGATCGCCCGGTCATCACGGCAACGGTGCGCGGCAGGGATCCCGGACGTGCCCGGCCGGAAGTTCCATTGCTGACCCAGGCCAGCTGCATGGACTTGAGTTTTTCACCAGACGAGATCATCGACCGGATTGACTATGAATTGTCCCAGGACATCTATCTGGGCGACGCGTACCCGCTCGTCAACCTGGCCAGTTTCGGACCTGGTATAATAGCCGCTTTCTGCGGCGCCAAAATGGATAACAGCACCGGAAGGGTTTGGTTCAGTCCAGCTCAGGCGGTGCCGATCAAGGAGCTGCATCTGGAATATGATGGCAACAATGTCTGGCTGAACCGGATCAAGGACTTGTACCGGGCCGGTATGCGGCGCTGGAAGGGTCAAGTCCTGATGAGCATGACCGATCTGGGCGGAACGCTCGACATCCTCGCGTCTTTCATCCCGACGGAGACTTTGCTCATGGATATTTATGACCATCCGGAGGATGTCGCCCGCTTGGTCAGGGAAATCCGCGCCTTGTGGCTCCGATATTACCGGGAGTTAAACGATGTGCTGCAACCGGTCAATCCCGGCTATTCAGACTGGTCAGGCATCTATTGTCGTGAACCGAGCTACATGCTGCAGAGTGACTTTGCCTACATGATCGGACCGCAGAGCTTCCGCCAATTCGTTATGCCCGACTTGGCGGAGTTGGGCGCAGTACTCCCCAGGATCTTCTATCATCTGGACGGCGTTGGCCAGCTCAAGCACCTCGACGACCTGCTGGGTCTGGATTGTTTGCGCGGCATCCAGTGGGTGCCCGGCGACGGCATGCCCGATCAGGGACATTGGCCGGATGTTTATCGCCGGATACATGCAGCCGGCAAGCTGACCCAGCTCTGGGGCGATTGGGATATCCTGGCTGGAATCGTCGCCCAAACCGGCTCCGGTTCCTGGATCCAGTTCAAAAGCTCTGCCGAAGGCCCGGACCAACTCAGCGCGGTCCGCCGTCAGCTGGCTCTTTACGGGATGACCTAACTGCCTTGGCACGCGCCCGCGCGCGGACCATGCGCACGGCGGTGTCGATCGCATGGACGAGGCTTTGCTCACTGGACTGGCCATTGCCGGCCTGGTCGTATGCGGTGCCGTGATCGACGCTGGTGCGGATGACGGGCAAGCCGAGTGTCACATTGATGCCGGCCACCGCTTTCCAGCGACCGGCAGCGCGGTCATAGACAAAGCCCTTGACCTTGACCGGGATATGTCCCTGGTCATGATACATGGCGACAACGACATCATACCAGCCGCCCAGCGCTTTGGAGAAGATGGTGTCCGGCGGCACGGGCCGCCGATCCGGGATCCGGATACCTTCGCGCAGCGCTTGTTCGATGGCGGGTTGAATTTCATCGATTTCCTCACGGCCAAAGAGGCCGTTCTCACCGCCATGAGGGTTGAGTCCCGCTACGCCGACGCGCGGATTATCGATGCCAATCGCACGGCAGCCCGCGGCGGCAATGCGGATCACCGCGAGGACCCGGTCCTGCTTGACTCGCTCACAGGCTTCCCGCAAAGAGACATGGGTCGAGACATGGACCACGCGCAGATCCCGATGCACCAGCATCATGGCATAATCTGCCGTCCCGGTGCGATCGGCAAAAATCTCCGTATGCCCGCTGTACGGATGCCCGGCTGCCCGGATCGCCTCTTTGCTGAGCGCGTTGGTCACGACAGCATCCAGGGCGCCGCCCATGACCAGGTCGATCGCCCGGCTGACCGCCTGAAAGGCCGCTTCTCCGCCCAGCCGCGTGGCCCCCAAGCCAAACGGCGCCGGTTGAGAAGGATCGCCGGGGATATCATCATATTTAATGTATCCCAAATCAAGGACATCGATCATGCCGTGCGTGAACGCTGCCTCGCCAACATCCTGCACTGCTCGTACCGCCAAATCAAGACCAGAAACAGCTTGGGCTACCCGCGTCGCGTAAACCAGGCTGGCAGCATCGCCGATGACCAGCGGCCGACAGCGTTTATAAATAGCTTGTTTGGCCAATGCCTTGACCGTTATTTCGGGGCCATTGCCAAAGGGGTCACCCAACGTGATGCCCAGTATGGGTTTCTTTTGCATATTACCCTCCGTCAAAGTCGTGTTGTGCAGCCGACAGCTGATCGGCCAGGTTGAGAAACAAGTCCGGCGGGCCGAAGCCGCCGGATTTGCTGAGGATGAACCGGTTGTGTCCGCCCAGAGTCAGGCTGGCCAGCACCACGCCGACGGATCGTTCGCACAGCGGGGTGATCGTCCTGACATCGACAGACCGCAGCAGGGCTTGCAGCGTATCGCCGCCGGTGCACAGCAATGTGGCGTCAAGTCCGCCTTCGAGCAGCCGTTTGCCCAACTTGCCCAGCTGCGCGGCGATCTGCTGCCGGACTTGTTCAATCGGCCAGGCGTGCCGTTCGGCCCAATGTAGCGTCTCCGGGATGCCGTCCGGATCGTTGGCATCCACGATGCAGCTTCGTCCGATCCGAGCGATTACCAGCAGACGGTCGACCATCGCTCGGCCGGCGGCGCTGTCTGGCCAATCCGGGTCGAGCTTCTGGTCGATACCGAGGCGAAAGCGGATGAAGCCGTTGGCTGTAGCCTGGTCGATCTGATGCCGGGTCACCGGGTTGATGCTGCCGCAAAGGACAAACAAGTTGGACCGATCCGGTAAAACTGACTGAGGTGTGCGCTGCGGTATCAGCAACCTGGCCAGTTCAGCCGCAAAACCCGCGCAGCCGGCTGACACCCGCAAAGCATCGGCACCCAGGCGATCGGCAATCGCCGTCAGCGTCGCATCGCTGCCGGCATCAAAGACGTGGATACCGGGGCTTTCGAGACAGGTTATCCGATCACTTTCCCGATGCAGCACAATCGGTTTGTTGGTCTGCGCCGCCAGGAGGCCGTATATGTCGGACCGGATCACCGGTGTGAAAGGATCCCGGCCAAAGACGCCGTCTGCTACCGGCATCCCCTCGACCCAGTGGATGCCATTTCGGGTCACGCGGTCCATGCGGGGGTAAGCCGGCACAAACGCAAGCCGATCGGTCTGCGTCGCATCCATCAAAGCGCTCAGTTCGCTGCCGATGTTGCCGCGCAGCGCGGAGTCTGTCTTCTTGTAGAGGTAGGTGATGCCGGCTTTGACCGCTGCCTTAGCGGCACGATAGACGGATGCATATGCCTGGTCCGGCGGCACATGCCGGGTCGCGACATCCAGGACCAGGACCTCGGTATCTGTTGCCGGCACAGCGTCCGCACCGGCCGGCGCCATCCGCACCTGCGTCGACGCGCCGCGGGCGGCGAACTGGACGCCAGTATCCAGAGCGCCGGTGAAATCATCAGCGATGATCAGGAGTTTGCTCATATCAACCGGCAGCGTATGCCGCGTCAAAGGCGGCGAGGATGTTTTCCGGCGGCACATTACCCATAATGTTGTGAACCGGGTTAAAGATGAAGCCGCCGCCGGGCTTGAAGATGCGCACCATCTGCCGGACATGCTCGCCTACAGCTGCCGGCGTTTGTTGGCCCAAGACGTTCTGGGTGTCGACACCGCCGCCCCAGAAAACCAGTTTTTCGCCGTATTTTTGCTTGAGCATCATGGGATCCATACCGGCGGCAGAAATTTGCACCGGATTGATGATATCAATGCCGCATTCGATCAAGAGCGGCAGCAACGGTTCGATGGCTCCGCAGGAATGCAGGAACACCTTCATATCGCTATTGGCGTGAAAAAACTGACAGAGTTGCCGCAGGAAAGGCAGGACTACTTCGGCGAAAGCATCAGGCCGGCAGAGCGGGCCTTGCTGTGATCCCAGATCGCCGGAGAGACAGACTGCGCCGACGTATCCGTTCATATGCTCGACCAGCAGCCGGCCCCGGGCCAGTTCGCGTTGCAGAAGTCGTCCGTTCTCTTCGATCAAGGGTTCCGGATCGGTGATCATGTCGCAGAAGTAGTCCAGATTGGCTTGAAAAAAGGGATGGAAGCCGCGAAAAGCCGTGAAGTAGTCCGTCTCTTTGTAGATGCGTTCCGCCTCTGCCACATAGCGCGGGAAGACCTGTTCGTCAAAAGGATTATCAAAAGAGATCCAGTCACCGTCAAAAAAGTATCCGCCTTCTGGCATGCGCATGCGCCTCGTGTCCTGCTCGACGACCCATTCATTGCGCTCATTCATGACCGGCTGGTAATGGTCCGGCACTTTGAACGAATAAGGTTCGCGCGGCAGCCAGCGACGATAGGCGACGGCCGGCGGCCGCAAGGTCAGGCAATCGCCATGCACGCGACGCAAAACATCCGCTTCGACTCTGGCGGTCAGCTGGACCCCGTCGATGATCTCGATCTCGTCAACCGGCAGGCCAAGATGCTTCCTCAGCGCATAATAAGCAAAAGCAGAAATGCCGCTGGCCGTATACATGCCCAGATCGATAGGCAAGCGGTCCGGTTCTCGATGGTTAATCGCCGCGGTCACCCGCTGTCTGGCTGTCATGGTCTCAATCATCGCGCACCTCCCATTAGATTATAAGCCGGCACCGAGTTTAGGAATAGGGCAGAATCTGACAATGCCAGGACAAATTGGCGAAATTCGCCGGTTTGGGACCCGTTCTGACTATTTGGGTCTGGTTATCCGGCCGCCACAGCGTTATGGTATTCTCAGAAACATATATTCCACCCCGCGCAGCGGGAGAAAGCGCCGAAAAGCCTGTGGGAGTTGAGTTGGGTACATGATACGCGAAGGAGCGATCCATGAAAGCATGTTTTGTCTGCGAGCCCGGCGGCAGGCTCGATTTCGTCTTTGACCAGACGCGGCAGGCGGCACTGAGGGCGCGTTTGACGCTGCTCGAGCCGGTCGTGAGCCGCAGCAATCTCCCGGATCTGCGGGAAGAACTGCAAGATGTCGAGATCATCATCGCAACCTGGGACATGACGCCGCTGAGCGATGATGAATTAGCCCGTACTTTTCCCAACCTCAAGCTCGTCCTTTATGCCGCCGGTTCTGTGCGCTATTTTGCCGAGCCTTTTCTGCGCCGCGGCATCAAGGTGCTCAGCGCCTGGGGCGCTATGGCCATACCGGTGGCCGAATACACGGTCAGCGCGATCCTGCATGCCAACAAAGGGTTTTATCTGGCTATGGCGCGCTATCGCAGTCAAGGTTACCAGGCGGGCAAACAGATTGCCACGCACTTATGTCCCGGCACATATGACACGGGCGTCGGCGTCCTCGGCGCCGGCATGATCGGCAGGCGTGTGATCGAGATGCTGCAGCGCCACCGCGTACTCATCAAAGTCTACGATCCGTTCCTGCCCCAGACAGAAGCCGATCGCTTGGGTGTCACGCTGACGTCGCTTGATGATATTTTTGCTTCTTGCCAGACCATCTCCAACCACATCGCCAACAACCCGCAGACTGTCGGCATGCTTCACTACGATTTATTCCGGCTGATGAGCCCGACGGCAACCTTCATCAACACGGGCCGCGGCGCACAGGTCGTGGAAGACGATCTGGTGCGGGCGATGACTGAGCAGCCTGACCGCTGCGCGCTGCTCGATGTGACTTGGCCGGAACCGTGCCCGCCGAATCATCCCTTCTGGTCGCTGCCCAACGTGTTTCTGACCCCCCACATTGCCGGTTACGCAGCCCGGGAGGTCTACCGCCTGTCCGACTGCATGATCGAAGAGCTTGACCGCTATCTGCGCGGCGAGCCCAATTTATACGAGGTTACCCTGCCGATGCTGCAAACGATGGCTTGACGCATCAAATCGAAACGAGGAGGATCGCAACATGAACTTGGCTTTTACGACTTTGGGCAGCCCGGACTGGTCATTCGAAAAAACACTCGCCCAGGCGGCGGCAATGGGCTTTCGGGGCCTGGAAATACGCGGGCTGGAGGGCGAAATGCAAGCAGAGCGGATCGCCCGTTTCCAGCCCGGTGTCCAGCGGGACACCCTGCGGGCGCTGGCCCAGGCAGGTCTCAAGCTGTGCGGTTTTGGCACCAGCGTCAATTTCCATGACCTGGCCAAAACGGATGAAATGCTGGCCCAGGGTAAAGCGGCGATCGATGTCTGTCATGCCATGGGCATCCCGGCAATCCGCGTCTTCGGCGACAAAATCGGCGACGCTGACGAGCAGGTGATTATCGGCCAGGTCAGCGCCGGTATCCGCGCCTTATGCGCCTATACACATGGCAGCGGCGTACAAGTGCTCCTGGAAGTCCACGGCGATTTTAACACGCTGCCGCGCGTTCTGGCCGTGGCTCAGAGCGTAGCCCAGCCTGAATTCGGCATTCTCTGGGATATCGAACACTCGGACAAGGTATACGGCGACGACTTCATGGCCTTTTATGAGCCGCTTATGCCCTTTATCCGCCATGTCCATGTCAAAGACCACCGGCGCGCCGGCGGCGCCTTCCAGCTCTGCCGGCCCGGGCACGGCGATATCCCGATCCTCAAGATTGTCAGACAGATGCTAAAAGATGGCTATGAAGGCTGGTTTTCCCTGGAATGGGAAAAGAAGTGGCACCCTGAGCTGCCGGAGCCGGAGATCGCCTACCCCGATTTCATCGCCCTGATGCAACAGGTATAAGCAAGTCAAAAACACAGGAGGAAGTCCCATGCGCACACTGAACGTCGCCATCATCGGTTACGGCCGCAGCGGCCGCGATATCCACACGCATCTGCTGAACATGCTGCCTGATCGTTATCGCATCGTCGCCTACGCCGAGATTGATGAGCAACGCCGCGACATGATCTGGGCTGAGCGGAGACTTGACGCGTCAGTCGATTACACGGGCTTGTTTGGCCGGACTGATCTCGATCTCGTCGTGAACGCCTCATTCAGCCGTCAGCATGCCGAAATCAGCCGGGCACTCATGCAAAACGGCTTCGATGTGCTCTCAGAAAAGCCCGCTGCCCGCAATGAAGCGGAATTCGATGATATCCTCGAGACGGCCCGATCAACCGGACGGCGCTACTTTGTTTTTCAACAATATCGCTTCTCCCCTGCTTTCCTGAAAATTCGCGACATCATCGCCTCCGGCCAACTCGGCCGGATCGTCCAGATCAGCCTCTACTACGATGGGTTCGCCAGACGTTGGGACTGGCAGACGATCCACGCCTGGGGCGGCGGCAGCCTGCTCAACACAGGGCCTCACCCCGTCGATCACGCGCTGGCACTGCTGGATTTTCCGAAAGACGTTCAGGTGTGCGCCGCCATGGACTGCGCTCAGACCTCTGGTGACGGCGAAGACTATGTCAAACTCATCCTCAAAGCCCAAGATCGGCCGGTCGTCGACATCGAGATCTCCAGCTGCCACGCCTACGCACCCAAGACTTTTCTCGTGCAGGGCACACGCGGCACCCTGTATGGCGGGACAGAGCACCTCGATTGGACCTATTACCGTGATGATGAGAATCCGCCGCAACCGCTGCAAACGCGCCCCTTGCGCAATGAAAAAGGCGAGCCGCTGTACTGCCGTGAAAAACTGGTACGCCATACCGATTCCTGGGATGCAGCCGGCCCCGACTTCGATGAGAAGGGCAAAGGCTTCTATATAGCCCTTTATGAAACCTTGGTCAACGGCGCCCCGTTTGCGGTGACATCTGAACAAGTCAAGCAGCAATTACAGGTCATTGACCAGGCGCACGCTCAGAACAAAGCCTTGTTTGATCAAGCATTTTGACACGGATATCTCATGACGCTTTTGGTGTTCTCATCCGCTCTGCGGATTGTCTGACCGAGGGCCAAGCGCCTCTAATCTCCTACCCCTTAAGCGCGCCGACCATGACGCCCTTGACAAAGAAGCGTTGCAGGAAGGGGTAGAGGAGCAGGATCGGTACGGTCGAGACGACGATCAACGCGTACTTGATCAGTTCGCTCATCTGTGCCGCATCACCCATATCGGTCGAAGCCTCAAAGTCTGCGTTCTGGCCCAGGATCAGGAGCTGGCGCAGGACCAGTTGCAGCGGGTACTTGGTGGTGGTCTGGATGTAGATCGAGGCGTCGAACCAGGCGTTCCAGTGGGCAACACCATAATAGAGCACCATCACAGCCATCATAGCCCCGGTCAGCGGCAGCATGACCGTCGAGAGGATGCGGAAATGCGAAGCGCCGTCCAGTTTAGCCGCCTCAACCAGGCTGTCCGGGACGGCCGCAAATGAACTGCGCATGACCAGCATGTTGTAGGTACTGATCGCGCCGGGCAAAATCAGCGCCCAGAGCGAATCCATCAGGCCTAGGGATCGGACATTGAGATACATCGGCACCAGACCGCCGCTGAAATACATCGTGAAGAGAATCAGCATGGCGATCGGCCTGCGCCACATCGAGCCCCTGAGGGTCAGGAAATAGGCGCCCAGGCTGGTCAGGGACAGGTTGACCGCCAGGCCGCCAAAGAGAATGACCAGCGTATTCCTGTAACTGGTCAACACCAGGGGATGGCTCAGGACAATCCGGTAGGCACGCAGCGACAGCGGCAGTTTGGGCAGGAGCATCAGGCCGTAGTTGGCATTCATGGCCCGGGGATCGCTGAACGAGGCGATGATGACAAAATAGACGGGATAAGCCGTCGCCAGAATGGCCGCAATGAGAAAGAGCGTGTTAATGCCGGCAAAGACGCGGTAGCCCGGCCCATCCATCTGGATGCTGTTTTTACGCAGACTGTTCATGTTGCTCACCATATTCCCATACCGGATGTTTTGTTGGACAGCTTGTTGGCCAGGACGACCAAGGTAAAATTGATTGCGGAGTTAAAAAGACCTACAGCTGTTGAGAAGCTCCAGTCGCCATTGACCAGTCCGCGCCTGAAGACATATGACGAGATGACGTCGGCACGCTCCATGATGAAGTCATTGTAGAGCAAGATGATTTTTTCATGCCCGACGCTCATGAGCTGGCCGATGCGCAGGATGAGGAGCAGGACGATCGTGCCGGCCAGACCAGGCAACGTGACGTGCAGCGTCTGCTTCCAGCGATTCGCGCCATCGATGCGCGCCGCCTCATACAGTTCGACGTCAATCGCCGCCAAGGCAGCCAGGTAGATGATGCAGTTCCAGCCGGTATTCTGCCAGATGCCTGACAAGACATAGATCGGGACAAATGCACCAGGTATGTTGAGCATGTTTTGTGTCCCCGGATAGCCGAATATTTTCATGATCTGCGTGATGAAGCCATCCTCGGCCACAAACAGGCGGATCATGGCACAGACGACGACCAGAGAGATAAAATGCGGCATATAGGAGATGGTCTGGACCGACTTCTTGAAGGTGCGGTTTTTGACCTCGTTAATCATCAGGGCAAAAATGATCGGCACCGGAAACCCGAGTATAATGCCCGCAAAGCTGATCACAATGGTATTGCGTAAAAGCCGGCCAAAGAAATAAGACCTGAAAAAGCTCAGAAAGTGCCCGAAACCGTAGGAGGAGGCCCAGGCGCTGCCCCAGATGCCTTGCCGCGGCGAGAAGTTCTTGAAAGCGATGAGCGCGCCGAACATAGGCTTATAACAAAAAAGGAAGTAGAAAGCCAGAACGGGTATCAGCATCACATAGGCTCCGGCATACTGGCGGAAATCCCGGGTGACTCTCTGCCATATCGGCAGCGGTCTGCCCAGCGGGGCGTAGAGGATTTGCTTGCTCATGAGCGGGCAGGCTCCTTCCGCGCGAATACGAACGCCATCTGCGGCGCGGCCGACCGGCCACACCGCAAATGGCGATCTGAGTCAGGCTTATTTGCCTCTGGCGGCATCAAGCGAGAGCTGGCGGATCTCGATCAGGCGATCCATGCCCATCGTTTTGAGCGTCGTCAAATAGGCGTCAAAATTGCTCAGCGGTTCCTGACCGGATATGAACTTGGCCCGCATCTCGTTGATATAGGTATCGATATCGGTCCATAGCGTCGCTTCTTCATTGATGTACTGGGCCAGGATCGCGTTGTTGATGATCGTGTACTTGTCCGCCGTATGGCTGGACCAGGCGGCATAGGCGTGTATCTGTTCCTGGAGCGGGAAACGCTGCGCGCTCATGGCCAGATCCTGCACGCCGGAGAAGTTGAGGATCCCGTACTTGCGGATCATCGGGTCGAGTGAATAGCCGTCGGGGTTCTTGGTCATCAGCTCGGTGAAGGTGGGTTTGCCGTTGACGTATGTGTAGGATTCACCTTCGATGCCGAAATTATAGAGCATATTGCCTTCATCGGTGTAGAGGTAGTTGAGGAACGCGCAGGCGGCCGGCACGTTCTTGCAGTCTTCGCTGATCCAGGAGGCGGTCGAGACCATAACCGGATCGGTCATGCCGGAGATTGCCACATCACCCTTGTTTTTGGTGAAAGGCGGCAAGCCGGTCAGTTTGAAGACACCGTCGTTGACTGCACTGGTCATATTGAGGATGCGGCTGGCGGCTGCGTATATGGCGCCGGATTTGCCCTCCATAACACTGGACTGTGCGGTCGGCTCATCTGTCACGGCAAAGTTTTTGTCGAGAAGCCCTTCGTTATAGAGCATGTTCAGATAAGTCAAGGCATCTTTATAAGCCGGTTCGTAGGCGCCGAAATGATAAGTGCCGTCAACCTGGTACCCGATCGAAGTTGGCAAGCCAAACGCTGCCGTCAGGTTGCCGTCGGAAAGCATGCGGGGGAAGTTGCTGCTAAAGGCGATCAGGGGAATTTCGATGCCCAAGGTGTTCTTGAAAGCGCGCAGAACAGCCGTGAAATCGTCGATGGTGGTCGGCGGACTGAGACTGACTTTGTCCAGGAAATCTTGCCGGATCATCATGCCGCGCCAGGAGCGATACGGGGAATCCTTGAGGAAGAAGCCCTGGAAGCAATAGATCTCGCCGTCGGCCTGTTTGAGCGAATCGTAGTAAATCGAATCCGCATTGATAAACTGCCAAAAATCCGGCGCCAGGTCGGCCAGTTGGTCCGTGAGCGGGATCGCCAATCCGTCTTCGGCCATTTTGAGCTGGCCGCCGGTGTAGAATGTGCGGGTGGCGACAATGATGTCAGGCAGGTCGCCGCTGGCCAGATAGAGTTTCAACGCCGTATCGTCGGCGGTTTCGGTAATGTTGATGCTGATGCCGGTTTGCTCCTGCCAGGCCTTGAATCCTGGCGCATCGGCATACGTTGTGATGCCGGCGCGGGTGATGTCGACGTCGGTATTGCGCACCAGCGTCAGGACGACGCCGGGCTCATGCCAGGGATACAGGGCGGGTGCAGCCGTCGCCGTCGTTGTGGCCGTGGTGCCGGTCGTTGCTTTGGTCGTGCCTGTCGTTGTGACCTGAGTCGTGCCAGATCCGGCGCAACCCGCGATCAGCAGCGCCAGAACAAGCAAAAGCGTGAGAAAAACCCATTGTCTTTTCATATGCCCTCCTATTCGGTAATCCTTACAAAAAACGGATCAGACGGATACGGCACATTGAGGTGACCGCGCGCTTCACCCGACGTTCTTGCCGCATCTTCACACTAGCACACGCGCCGAAGCGCCGTAAAGGGATAATATCGCCAATCGGGCCCAAATCGGGCTTTGTCTGTGCCTTTGCCCGATCTGTCCCGTCAGGGGATTTTTTGACCCCTGGCTCTTGCTTGTCTGATCACCCTTTTTTCTATATGATCATAAGTGAAGCCGTTTCCATCCCGCCAGACGCGGTAATCGCAACCCGGAGGGTGCCCGTCATCAGGATGTTTACTCAACTGAAAAAGCTCAGGGACAGTATTCTGCGCCATGACAGCGTCCTGCACAAGTGGCTCTTGTCCTATGTCACCATCTTGCTGATTCCGTTGCTCGGGTCGGTCGTCATCTTCTTCAGCACCCATGGCATGATCAAACAGGAGATCATCGACGCCCATGCCGCGGCACTTGACACCTTTCAGGCAGTTATCGACAGCCGGATGGAACAAGCCAGACAACTATCCACCTCGATCATGATCGATATGCGCTACAGCGCGGTTATGCAAAAGAGCAACAGCCCGCAAACAATCATCGAGCGGCAGGTCGACCTGATCAATTTCTTAAACAACTACACATCAGCCGCGTCAGTGGATGGCGTGCTGGTCTTTGTTCCGGCGCTGGATTACTGTGTGACCAACAACACGGCCAACCGCCTGGACCGCCTGCACCGGGCCTTGGTCTATTATAAAAACTGCCAGATTTCGCTCGACGCATGGCGCGACGCGCTCGTCCTGCCGCCCGGCACATCCCGGTTCATCTACTCCGACCTCAGCTCCTACAGCAATTTCGGCGAACCCTCCCTGATCTACTGCTCCGGATCGATCACCACATTATCATCGGCCAATTATGAGACCAGCCTGTTTTTGTCAATCGAACTGGATGACATTATGCGCCAGGTCAGGACGCGCGACGGCGTATCTTTGCACATCGTGGACAACCATGGCACAGCAGTCAAAAGCTACGGCCGGGACGTCGGCGACAGTGCGATGACCGTACCGGGCGAGCGTTATACGCATCTTCAGATCGGCAAAGCCGATTATGTCTATATGTATAAACGAAGTGAAGCCAGCGATTTTGCCTTTACCATGCTGATCCCCCAGAGCATCTTCTGGCAAAAAACCAGCCTGATCAACACAATCGGCATCATCGGGCTGAGTCTGGTCATGATCTGCGGCTTTTTCGTCTTGCTCGTGCTGCTCAAACGCAACTATACGCCGGTGGAAAACACCATGAAAGCGATTCATGGCCTCAGCGACAAGATCGGCAAGAATGAGTTTGACATCATTGTCGATAAGCTGTCTGACCTGTATCAGGTCAACGCCCAGTACCAAAGCAGCATCAGCCGGCAGCAGAACTATCTGCGCGAAAGCTACCTGCACCAGCTCTTGTCGGGCGAACGCCGACCGCTGGCCGATGATGACATGATCGAATCGCTCGAAATTGACCTCGGTCACGACTTGATTGAAC
>Ga0351928_1056_pt1 | contig 19208 bp, 14 predicted proteins | sample BONcelHT113001E8_FD_206858 | JGI IMG/M metagenome (GOLD analysis project Ga0351928, IMG submission 206858) | Enriched cells from coal bed in the Powder River Basin, Montana, United States - BONCAT cells T11 rep2 HSBNCT.T11.300.1.E8 ... | reverse complement strand
TGTTCTATAATATACCTACGATATATAGAACTTGTATTCTACAATAAAGAGGAAGTATGAAGCCTCCAAAAAGCAGAAATCTTCAATATCAAGATCACGCCATACAAAATGGAGATCAGATAAACCTGGCAGCCGTTTGCCCTGGCACGCGCGCTCTCGGCCCTGGAAGGCGTGCTGTTGTTTGGGTACAAGGGTGTCCTTTCCGCTGCGCTGGCTGCATCTCCCCGGAATGGCTTGAATTTAAACCCGCCAACCTCATGAGTCCTGAAGAACTGGCAGACATATTGTTGTCAGATTCAAATATTAACGGGCTGACCTTTTCTGGCGGCGAACCGATGCAGCAGGCTGCTGGCCTTGCCAGGCTGGCGAAAGCTGCCCGAGCCATTCGAGATGTGGACATTATTTCCTTCAGCGGCTATAAGCTGGAAGTCCTCAAGAAAGGCATACCTGACCGTTCCGTTTTTGACCTTTTAGACCAGCTGGATGTTTTAATAGACGGCCAATATATCCAGATGTTGAATGATAATCTCGGGATGCGCGGCAGCACAAACCAGCGGATACATTACCTGACTCCCAGACTGGAAAATGTTGATTTCAACAACCTGCCGCGCTCCAGTGAAGTTCAAATTTTAGATGGGCAGATAATGCTGGTTGGTGTACCCGAAGAATCCCTTTTACTGGCATTTTACCGGGCTATCTGGCAATTGGAAGACTTTCAACCACGTTTGGTGACCAAATGAGCGGGCATAAACGCACCATTGTGCATATCAGTGAAGAAGAATACGAACGCCTGCACCGCGCGGAAATGGAACAGCGCTTTCAACGCGCCGAATTAAAGAACCAGCCCAAAGCGGCTGTCCAATCCACACTGCATTACGAATCCGCGTTGCGTGAAATGACCGGACGTCAAAATGAGTTTCTTCGCCAGATTTCACGTTTGAGTGAAAGTTTGCAAGAAATTGAATATGATGCCAGCCGGGCGCTAATAAACCAGCAATCTGAATTATTGGATCAGATAAAAGTTGCGTCTAACCGTTTTTCAGAAAACACACAGCGGCAGATACGAGATAACAACCAGCAGCTTCTTCAAGAAATCGATGCCATTCGTGTCGATTCTCAAACCCGGATCACAGAATTAGTTCAAACCATCAGCATTCAGCAGCAATCACGCCGGAAACAATTTGAATACGCGGCTTCCTGGTTGGACGCGGCTGAAACACTGGCGAACTTTATCGCCAGCGAATACGACCATGAGCATTTTGCCCCAAATGAGCTCTTGCGCGTGGACATGATCCTGCAGCAAGCTTTCGAGAACTTGCAAAACAACCTTCCCGAAGCCGCGGTAAGCCAGGCACAGCAAGCCTACCGTGAATTCAGCCAGCTGCGATTGAGCCTGGAAAACAAAATCCATCATTGGTCATCCCTTTCAACACAAGTTAAAGAGAAAATCATCCAGATTCATTCTTTGCTGGAATCCTGCCAGACTTTACCCGCCCTCGACCTGAATGGACAGGAATTACCCGTGCTGCTCAATCTGGAATATTGGTCGCGTGGTGAGTACAGCCAGATTTGGAATCAAATTCAATCCTTGGAAGACGCAGTGAGTACTGGCTGGCGTGAAATGCCAACCCAGGAATTAATCAATGCGCTTGACCATAAAATTCCCAATTTGGAACAACAAATTGATCAGCTTATTTATCAGGCTCGCCTGGCGGCATTGAACTCGCAACTGCGGATTAATATTGCTGACCTTGTGATTCAAGCCCTGGAGGTTCAGGGGTTTACCCTGCAAGACAGCGCATACCGAAATCTCGATTATCACCACGATTATCAGGCAAATCTAACCAATTATGACGGCAGCCAGGTTTTGGTTGAGGTTATTCCTACCCAACAAGGCCAGGGTCAAAATGAATTGCACATTCACTCGCTGGATCAACTCAAACGTACTCCTTATGAACTTCGCCGCCGTTCATTAGAAATCAACCGAACTTTGCAGGCATTCGGTCTGCACACCGGCGCCTTGGAGGTTCTGCCCGAACCGCAAGCCACACCCACCCGGAAGGACAGGATTCCAAATCCGCGCACGCGTAAAAGCGGGCATATTCACTTGACAGGTAGCCATGAGTAAAGAACCCGAATTTTCAAGATTACAGCACACATTATTTCATAAAGAATCACCCCGCTACCAGATAATTTATGGTCCGGGTGTAGATGATGTATTTATCTCTCAATCAGGTGAGGAGTACTCCCTGATTCAAGCTCTTTATTACACGCTAAAACACAATGATTTTGACCGTATCGCATTTTACTCCTTGCACCAATCTGTTTTCTTCCTGGATAATAACTCTCAGGCGGCTTTCACGAACTCATCCACCTCCAATGAAAAGCAAAATAAGCGTATGACACACCTGGTTGACGGTCCATTGGATGACCTGTTATTAATTTCCAAGCCTGTCAATCCATCTCCAGGTAGTTTAATGGGAGACACACACGCCATTCACTTTTTAGACACGCTGATGAAAGAACCTGCTTCTTCCAAAACGGCGGTTGTTTTTGTACAGGCGGAAACGGCGCTTCAATTCATCGAAGATCCTCGTTCCCTGTCCAGCCTGATTGGGAGCTGGCAAAACCTGCCCGCGGCCAACAAAAACCAGACTTTTTTCATTTTCAGCACGACAATGTATCAAGAGCTGGCAGAAAGCGCGCGCCAAATTTCTCTTCCCGAATTGCGCAGCCAGATTGTCAATCGAGGCAATCAATCTAAAGGTGCCGGCTTGGCTTACCTTCCCGGCCCAGACGCGCTTGAGTCCCAATACATCCTTGAATTGGTTGAGAATAACAGTCTATGCCAGATAGAATACCCGGATCGCGTCAAATTGGGTGCCTGGATGGCTGCGGAGAACATCTCCGCCCGGCAGTGGATTCGCCGGTTATCTTCCACACCACTCTTCAATCCGCAGACTGCAAGGGCAAACGGGTGGTTCAGCGCGTTTTTAGACCCTTCGCAAACTGCCCGGCAGGCTTTGGCGAAAATGGTCGGGCTCGAAAACATTAAAACTCACTTTAGCGAATTGTCCGCGTGGCTCGAGTTAACCGCGAACAACCCGCATCAAAGTGAAGATGCACCCTTGCTTCACATGGTATTCTCTGGTAATCCGGGCACCGGAAAGACCACCGTGGCGCGGTTAACTGGCGAACTGCTGCGTGAAATCGGCATTCTCAAACGCGGACATTTGGTGGAAACGCGCGCGGCAGATTTAATTGCCGAGCATGTCGGCGGTACTGCTTTAAAAGTCAATCAGGTGGTCGATTCAGCTCTGGACGGGATTTTATTCATTGATGAAGCCTACGCCCTCTGTGAAACTGATCGCGGTGGTTTTGGATTTGAAGCCATCGATGCCTTGCTGACCCGCATGGAGGAAGAACGCGAGCGTCTGGTTGTCATTGTGGCTGGTTATACCGAGAAAATGAAAATCTTCCTTAAATCGAATCCTGGCCTGCCCCGCCGTTTTCCTGAAGAAAACCGCCTCGTCTTTCAAGACTACTCTCCCCAGGAATTGCTGCAAATATTTAACCAGATGACTGAGCGCCGCGCTATTGCAGCCGGTACAGCGCAAACTTCCATCCGCGAGGTAATTGATGGTCTGTATGCCACTAAAGACCATACATTTGGCAACGCCGGGGAAATTCGTAATCTGGTAGACGCTTTGGACCGACGCAGGGCTGCCCGAATACAAAAAAATGGTCTCGCGGCAAACAGCCCATTAGACATTGAGGATATTCCAGCCCGCTACCGGCATTATGTTACAGCACAAAAAAACTCGCTTTCAGAAAATCTGTTTCAACTCGAACAAATGGTTGGCATGAACGCTTACAAAGACTATATCCACAACCTTTGCGCGCAAATACAAATAACCAGTCTGCGCGCCGCGCATCATCTCAGCCAGGAAAGTGGCAATCCGCTGCGCCATCTTGTGTTTACTGGTAATCCGGGCACTGGAAAAACCAGCGCCGCCAGGCTTACCGGTGAAATTCTCGCCTCATTGGGGGTTCTACGCAAAGGGCACTGTGTGGAGGTCAGCCGTGGAGATTTGGTGGCAGGCTTTGTCGGCCAAACCGCTCAGAAAACCCAGGAAAAGATTGAACAAGCTCTTGACGGTGTCCTTTTTATTGATGAGGCTTACACCCTCACCCCGCGAAGCGCGGGCGACTTTGGCCAGGAAACGATCGACAGTCTGGTAAAAGCCATGGAAGATTATAAAAACCGCTTGGTTGTAATCGTTGCCGGGTATCCGGATGAGATGGAAGATTTTCTCAATTCCAATCCGGGCCTGAAATCCCGGTTTGCGGCTCAAATTGAATTTGTGGATTTTTCCCCAGAGGAATTAATCAGCATCACCAATGCTCTGGCGGTTCAAGATTCTTATCACATTCAATCTGCCGCGCTGCGGAAAATTGATCTGGTTCTCTCGCATTGGAAAAACCGCAATGGCTCCTGTTTTGGTAACGCGCGCAGCGCGGCGTTGTTATACGAGCAGATTAAATCCAACCATGCTGCCCGTTTGTCTCGCGAATACGATCTGGTTAACACCCCAGACCAGATCTCGATTGAAGAATTAACCGCGCTGACAGAGCAGGACGTTCCGAACCCAGAGCGGTATTTATCCGCAAATGTCACCATGCGCGCGCAATTCAACCCAAAAGCGCGGCATACCTCCAGGGTAAATTCAAGCGCTCAAATGATGCAATAAATATTTAAGCGCCAAGCCATTTCTTATTTAATTGTTGAAAGACATTTTTCAGTAGAGGAATTCGCGCCTGATACCAGCACGCCTTTTTCTTCTGGTTTTGTTGGACCGCGCGGCGTCCGAGTGTTTCGAACGTTAATAATGAGGATCGCAAATCGGCTAAAGATTTCTCTCGACGGGCCAATTCTGGATCACTTCCAACCCACAAGCAGCCCAGCATCCAGCCTGCCACAGCCTGGCGGTGGCTGAACGGGTGGTATTTCTCAACCGCCTCCCGCAGCAAAGCATCCGCTTCATCTCGAAACCCCATCTGGTAACAGGCCAGGCCGCACTCCACCAGCCCTGCCGGGGTTTCCAGGTAATTTCCGGCCAGTTTTCCCCGCTCGCGAACCATACTGAGCACTGCAAAAGCCGACGCGCGGCGCTGTTTATTGATCAGGGTTACCGCGCCGCGGATTAATTCCCGGCTGATTTCATCCAGTGGGGACGGCTCAAACACATCCAGCATGCTGTAGGCTTCTTCCACAGTCAGCGCGATATCCAGGTCCATTTCTTCCAGACGCGCGCGGTACCAGGGAGCCAGCTGCAGGCGCTCCGCCAGGCCCGCCTGCTCATGGGTTTGGGCAATTTTTTCAAACATGTCCCGCGCATCGGTCCAATCGCGGTATCCAGAGTTAAAACTCAGGTTCTTGCGTTCCACAAAACCCAATGCCCACAAAGCAACCGCGTGGCGGTGCTGATCAGTAAGAAACCCCTGCGCTGCCTGTTCAAAATAGGGCTGCGCCTGGCGAAAATCATTATCCTTTTCACACAACAGCTCTCCAGCCAAAAAACTGGCCTCAGCGAATTCATACGGATTGAGAGAATTTTTAGCATTTTCTAAAAGTTTTCCCAAGATCACTCTGCGAGCTTCACAGGTGGTGGCGTCATCGGCAGCCTCATCCAGGTATTCAATGCTTTTGTGCCCCAATTGAGTGGTATCAAAATGATTCAGCCACTTCTTTAACTCTTGCAGCGAGATCATTTCTTGGTCTCTCCCCCCGATTTATTCGTGTCTTCGGCGATGGCTTCCAGAATTTGAGCCGTACGACTCAATAAAATTGTTCGTAAATTTTGCGGTGAGTTGTGGGTAAAATCCACATTTTCCAGGGCAGTGGCAATCCCCATAATTAATTCTGCCTGGGCTTCTGCCCGCCCCATTTCCTGGTACGCCAGTCGTTTGGCTTCGCCGTAAGCGCGGGCTACTTCAGCGTTGCCCACCCAGTCCGCTGCCCACAAATCGATGCGCTTTTGGTCTACATCTGGCTCTACCACTCCAAAATGGCCTACATCGATCCACAGCAGGTCTGCGCCCACTCTTTTCATGTTTTGTTGAATTGCCTGGGCGAATAATTCATTTTTAAGGCCCCGCCGCGGGTTTTGGTCACTTTCGCGTGGAGCAGTCAGAAAGTCAATCTCATTTGCGTTGATGTAATCAATAATCGCGCCAACCACCATACTGCGCACGGTCATCTTCCAGGGGCGCGGACCATCGTCCCGCACGGATTGGTTATAAGCCATGTTATAGAACGATTCCTCGGAGTATGGGTAAGGATTGGCAAGTGTTCGCTTCCAATCTTCCACACTGATTCGAAAGCGGAATTGCACGTCACGCAGCATCACCCGGAAACCGTCACGCGTGGTCACCTGCAGTTCATCCAGATAGCCGTGCTGTTCATCCAGGCTGGTGGTCTGCCCAATGGTTTCAAACGGCAGCATAAAATGTGGACCTGAGCCGCGCACGCGCGAAGGCTCGCGAATCGTGCGGAACATCACCGCGTTGCCGGGCTGCACCAGCACATAACCGGGACCGCCAATGCGCTCAACCAGATTTACCTCACCCGCCTTCACTTTTTTCTGGCCGTCGTCAATTTCCAGGCGCGGATACCTGAGAGCAAATAAAGAAGCAATTACGTACCGTAAACCATCTTTAAATTCTGGTAAGTGGTACACATTGCGCACATAGCCTGCCGCGCCGAAGATAACCAAAAGTATCGCGGTAAATGGCGCGATCATATAGCGCACATTTTGGCCATTGAATAAATAGGCTATGACGGTAAGCAATATATCAGGCACCGGCTTCGCGAAAGGGTTTATCTCCTTTGCTTCTCTGGCCAGCGCCACCGCGTCAACATGTTCAAAAAGCGTATCACCAAGAAACGCAAACAGCGCCAGGATTGCAGGAATGATAATAAACAAGCGAATCAGCCCGCCCAATTCTTGCATATCACTATCATTGGGAGGAAACGGCAAAACACCTTCAATATTCTCTGCGGCACGTTCCAGACGGTTCAATGGATTTTCCCGTTCTTCAGGTTCGATGTTCTTCATTTCCCGCCTCCTTCTTCGCCTGGGGGAAACATTGGAGACCGCATGGAACCTGAACGCAAATCTCCTGGAAGCAGCCAATCGCGAACCATCCCCAACACGCGCAGGGTATCTCCGGGTAAAAGCTGGCGGGTTTTCGGATCCGCGGCAATCTGCTCCAGTGCCTGCAATATGCGGATTGCCATAACCTCTTGCGAATATTCTTGTGAATCAAATATGCGCGAAAGGGTGGCCACCATTTGCGATTGCGTGATCGCCCTTTCACGGCTGCGAATGCGGGATGCTTCCAGATCTCGAGTGGCGCGAATTGTCTCTACATCGCTCTCCCAGCGCGCGCGCCAGGTCTCCAGGTGTTGGCGGTAAACCGCTTCGGATGCCGGCCGCAGTTCCTGAATTCCGCCTGCCAACACCTTAATCCCCCGGTCGCGTAAGACTTTACTGTTTTGCAGGCTGCGTACTGGAGAGCAAAACAATTCTTCGGGCGACAACTCATCGCCTTCTTTGATCTTTCCCCCCTCAAACCGCGCAAGGAGGCGATAGTTCAACAAACCCAAATTACGCATGCGCATATGAATGGTGGAACGCAAGCGCCTGAGCGGATTCACATTGATAAATTCTCTGGGATAAAGGTCGTCATAATTGATCTTTAAGAACTCGTCCAAGGTCACATCTGTGGCTACTTTAACCGGCAAATCGTACCAGGGCACCAGTTGGTCCTCATTGTCTCTTGCCTGCGAAAACACTGCCCGAAACACGCGGTCCTGATTAAAGACAGGCAGCGCCCGCGGGTCGGGCAGCTGGTGGAAAGGCACCAAATGACCTAATCGGTACGCCACCCGTGCGTATTGGTGAATCTCAAATCGATCGGCTTCATCCAAATCATTACTGATCCGGGTTACTTTAATCCGCCCGCTGGGCAGCATGCGTAAATGCACAATTCGAAGGTTTTCTTCACGGGCTTCCCCGGCATAGATCACATCCAGACAATCCGGCTCCTGGCCTATGGTAAAAGCAGAATTGACATTCATGACCATTTCAATGCCGTCACGAGTATAGGCCAGAACACCGCGCCGCATGCGGAACTGCTCACGCAGGTCAACCGCTTCACGAATACGCTCATTTCGGCGGGTGAAAATCAAGCCAGGCCCATTTATGCGCGGTGATTGGTAGTGATCTATCAACCGGAAGAACAATAACAGTCTATCAGTAATTTTTAATAAAATATTGGGGGTGGCAACCTTTTCTTCCAACGCAACCGCGCTGTTAAAATCGACCACCACTACACCCTGTCCGGGTTTGTCCAACTCATCTAGTGTGGCCAGCTTGATGCCGTCGTCGATAAACACAGCTTGACCATGGCGCTTGATCATATGCAGAAATAAATGAAACGCGCCGCGATACACGTCTCGAATTCCCATTACCGGCAAAATGGCTTGGGAGGAGACAAGAAACAGCCAAAAACCCATCACCAGGGCAAAACCGAGCACACAATTTAGTGCCAGCGGAAGCACAGAATTTAAGTTATCAAAAGGAATGGATGGCATGGGCCGATCTAGAAATGCGCTAATTACCGCCCAGGTAAACCGTGCCGAAAAGCTCATCACATTAAAAATGTGTTGCCAAAACGAAATAACAAAGATCAACCCAAAGCCAATAGGGATCAAGTAATAATTATTGAAAGATTTCTTTTTTGCGCGAGATTTCGCCCTTTTGTAAGGCATAGCCCACCCATTTTTACCGCAGGTTGAACATTTGTTATAAGAATCAGTATATTCCACCCGTGAGAGATTTGTCAAGCAAAGCCGGTTTTCCTTGCCTGACCGCACTAACTTCTTCGCTTGACCCGCGCCGCTTTATTTCCTAAAATACCAGAAAGGCTCCTGTTCATATTAAGCCCGGCCTTCCCCGCGTTCATTCTCGGCTTTGAATTCAATGCTCCGTAAAAGCAGACTTGAACGTGCCTTGTTCAACCAATTCCAGCCAGTCTGGTTTCTTTTCAAAGGATAAGTCCAATGATCTCCCCCAAACAGAGAATACACAATCACCTCGCGCTTCTTTACGGGGAGGATTCCGCCCCTATCATAGAATCCGCCTTGTGGGATCGAATAAATGCTTTTAATCAGCGTTACTCCACCCCGCCCGTGGAGAAGGACGCTGACTCCTCAAGGTTCTCTGAAAAAGATGCCCTGCTGATCACCTACGGCAACCAGTTTCAGCAACCCGGGCAAACCCCTCTGCAAACTCTTGCCAGTTTCCTTGAGCATAATTTGCGGGAAGCATTTAACGGCGTCCACATTTTGCCCTTTTTCCCATTCACCTCAGATGATGGATTCTCGGTGGTGGATTACCGCGAGGTTAACCCGCAATTTGGCAGTTGGGAAGATATCGCCCAAATCGGGTGCGGATTTCGCCTGATGTTCGATGCCGTGATCAACCACATATCCAGTCAGAGCGCGTGGTATCAATCGTATTTGCGCCAGGAACCCCCATTTGACCAATACTTCATCGAAGTAGACCCCAATGAGGATTTATCAAAAGTCTTTCGCCCGCGGGCGCTGCCGCTCCTCACCCGGGCAGAGACATCGAATGGAACCCGCTTCGTATGGTCTACCTTTAGCGAAGACCAGCTGGATTTGAATTATGCCAACCCAAAGGTGATGCTGGAAATATTGGATTTACTCCTGTTTTATGTGGAACGCGGCGCCAGCCTGATCCGATTGGACGCCATCGCCTATTTATGGAAGGAAATAGGCACCAGCTGCATTCACCTGCCGAAGACACACGAAGCAGTTAAACTGATGCGCGCCGTCCTGGATGCTGCCTCTCCTCAAACCTTGATCATCACCGAAACCAATGTTCCTCATAAAGAAAACATAAGTTACTTTGGGCAGGCTATTGCCGGCAGCCATCGATCCGATGAAGCCCAGCTGGTTTATCAATTTCCACTGGCCCCCCTGCTCTTGCACACTTTCCGCGTTGGCGACGCATCAATTTTGCGAGACTGGGCCGCCAGCCTGCAGCCTCCATACCCTTCCACCACTTTCTTCAACTTCACAGCCTCTCACGATGGAATTGGCGTAATGCCCGCGCGCGGTTTAATAGACAAAGATGACCTCGAAGCGTTGGTGCAGCAAACCATTCATCACGGCGGCCAGGTTTCCTATAAATCCAACGAGGATGGATCCAAAAGCGTTTACGAGCTGAACACCACCTGGTACGACGCGATCAATCCCCCCGCCCAGGCAGATACCCGCTTGGGTGTTTCCCGTTTTCTAGCCTCACAAACAGTCATGCTTTCCCTGGCTGGCGTGCCTGGGGTGTACGTGCACAGCCTGTTTGGCTCTCGCAACTGCCATACCTGTGTGCAGGAGAGCGGGCGCGCGCGGTCGATTAACCGTCAAGTTTTTCAAATGGCAGATCTGCGCGCGTTGCTTGCCAACCCCAGCCGCACACAAACGCAAGTATTTCGGGATTACTGCCGCCTGCTGCGAATTCGCCGCCAACAGACCGCCTTTCATCCAAATGCCAGCCAGGAAATACTGCAAAACCTGCCCGCTCAGGTTTTTGGCTTGCTGCGCGTTGATGCAGCCACCCAGGGAACTATCCTGTGCCTGGTTAATTGTTCATCTAATGAAATTGATTTGGAATTGGAAACCTTGCCAGACGCTGCAGGTTGGCAAGACCTGATCGGCGGTTTGGTAATTGAGACCGGAACCACGCCCATTTTCCTGCACATCGACGCGTACCAATCCATGTGGCTGAAAGCCGATTAATCGACATTTCGCCGGTACGCGTCTTTATGCCGCTCATAATAGGCGCGTTTGGAACGGTACAATCGCTCGTCGGCGGAAGCGATAAGCCTCTCAACCGTTGTGCCGTCTTGCGGGAATACCGCATATCCGGCTTCTGCGGATAATTTAACTTTCTTTCCCGTGGATACATCTAGAGAATTGGTTTCAAACAGCCTCTCAAGTTTTTTCAGAACCTGTTCCGCTTCGCTCATTCCCGATTCCGGCAATATGATCGAAAACTCATCTCCTCCATAACGCGCCACCAAATCCGTGTCGCGAACGTTCTCCTTCAGCAATCCGGCAATCTGTTTCAAGACAACATCTCCTGCCGGATGCCCGTATTGATCATTGACCTGTTTAAAACCGTTCAGGTCCAGCATGATCACCACAAATTCATGGTTGTAGCGAATTGATCGCATCAATTCATATTCCAACCGTTCGTCAAACGAGCGTCGGTTCGCCAGGTCAGTCAACATATCTGTATGCGCCTGCAGATTGATTATCTCATGCAAATGTGCTTTCTCAATCGCCACAGCCGCCAAATCTCCCAGCAAGCGAAAGGTTTGCACCTCGCTGTCTTTAAATACGCGTGGAACTTCATACGCGATCGAAATCACGCCAACCACCCGGTCTCCAATTTTTAACGGCAATCCAATGATAGATCCCGACCATTTAGGATTAAAATCGATATAAAGAGGGTGGATTTCAGTGTTATTAACCGCCATTAATTGCCCGGTACGCGCTATAGTATAAGTCAATCCATTTTCCCGGGGATTCGCGAAGGCAACCCCCGACTTTCCATTGGACCAACGAGCCGCGGCAAATTCCAATTGGCGGCCATCATAAAGAAAAATATGGCAGTCCGCAGCCTGATCCATAATTGCCAGAGCGTGCTTCAATATCGTGTCTAACACAACCTTCAGATCCAGGCTGCCAGTCAACGCCAGACTGGCTTGATAAATCTCATCCATTTTGCGTGAATTTTGTTGAAAACCACGATATATGATCGCGTTTTCCAATGAAACCGCAGCCTGGCTGGCCACCAATTTAAACAATTCTTTATCTTTTTCTGAGAATTGACCTGACTCATTTTGCAAGGCCGCCAGGATCAACCAACACCCGTCGTCGCTTGTTTTTAATAGTTGAAGGAGCGCCCGCCTGGTTTGAATTAGATTGAATTGCTCGTTGAGAATTCCCAGGTTTGGCGAATTTTCAAACCACTCATATAACCGGTTGATTTCAAGCTGATCCAATTCTGTTAAATCGCCAAAAATGGGAAGGTTCTTAGTCAAAGAAGGGTTGCTGCTATTTTCTCTCGAAACCCCGCGTAAAAGAACCTGATGGGCTTCCTGATCAATCTGAGCAACCAGTGCATAATCAATTTCAAGGAAATGATCCAACCAGCGAGGCACCAATTCAAAGACACGTTCAGTATTACAACATAACGTGATTTCCGAAACCATCTTTGAAAGGTCGGAAATTAATGGAATGGACATTGTCTCTTGATCAGGTATAAACTTACCCATCTGATTTTGCATGAAATCCTTCTTTGTCAGCCCCAGATAATAAACACCTTTATAATCATTTTGATTCAAAAAAGTTCTTAAATCACCTGATCAGGGGATCTGGTTCTCTAATATAAATATTAACTAAATCAACCTGTAATTACTACCTTACATCCACACCAATCTCCTCGGCAGTAAATTCTTAATTTTCCCGTCCGCCAATTTTCCCCGGCCTATGTAACGTCCCTGACTGTCTATAACAGCCACAACCACGCCAGATTGGTTTTGCCTCCCCAGGGATTCAGAAATATCCTCTCCACGCAGCCAATCCTTTGCCAGATCGGGTGACAATTCAATCCGCCCGGCGGAAAATGTGGAAGAAAACCGCGACAGCCATTCATGTGAAGGCACAAACCCTTCGGGCGAAAATTCGCCCAGCATCATCCCCAATGACTGAAACGGCAGGCTGGCAAAATGGCGCAAGTACAATTCCGGCACAATGAACACAGCCGATCCCTTCTGCCACAGATCACACCGGTTTTCTTCCAGCAGCGTTGCAAGATTAAAACCATATTGATCTTCAAGCCACGCGCGCAATTCAGAAAGATCATCCTGATCCATCGCCTCCAAACCAAAAACATCCAGCGGACGGGCCGGTGGCTGCGTTTCGCGTGCCGGGACCGGACCAGTTTTGGTGATCAGGGCGGCAAAGAACCCTGCGGTATGGTAACGGTGCGGCCAGATTCTCGCGGCCCCTTCAACCTGCTCTTCAAGCACTGTCTCTCCGATCTGGCGCAGCGCGGGGGCAGGCAGCGGCAGGCGCAAGCGGGCATCTTCAATTCTCAGCGCGCCAGGAAATTCTTTTAAGAGCGCATCCAGCACCAGTTCGTCTTCTTCTGGGGTCAGTGTGCAGGTGGAATAGACAACCTGCCCGCCAGTTTTAAGCGCTTGCAGAGCGCTTTCCAGCATGCGTGTTTGCCGCCGGGCGAGCTGCTGCACCTCACGATCTGAAATGGGGCGCGAAGGGTGGCTTTCACTTGTGCGCAGCCCCTGCATACTGCATGGAGCATCCAGCAGCACCCGGTCAAAAGTCTCCGGAAACCAACGACCGTATTGCTCAGCCTGAAAACGCAGCACCGCCTGGTTTATTGCCCCCCAGGTCTGAAGCACCAACCGCAGCGCGGTGATGCGCTCGCGGCTGGCATCATTGGCCAGCACCAATCCCTGGTCCCCCGCTCGAGATATGAGATGGGTGGTTTTACCCCCTGGCGAAGCCGCCAGATCCAAAATCAACTGGTCGGGGTCGGGTTGCAGATCAAACAATTCCACCGGCAGCATGGAAGCCGCGTCTTGAATATAATACGCGCCCATGCGGTGCTCGATCGTCTGGCTCGGGGTTGTTTGCGCTTCTTTGACCCACCAACCCAGGCTGCAAAAAGGCACCTTTTCCAGCCGCCAGCCGTATTCTTCTGCCCAACGCGGCACATCCACCAGTGAATTCGCCTTCAGCGGGTTGGCGCGGATGGCAGAACTCAAAGGAATTTCCAGATCCCTTAACAAAGCGGCATAATCCTGCGTTTCCAACAGCGGGGCAAAGCGTTCCAACGCCGCCTGCACCGCGCTTTGTGAAGGGACTGCTTGGGTGTTTTTTTTCTTTCTACGCGCCATAATTCTTTTCTATACAAAAGATCAATTCAGTGTCCAATAAAACTTCGGTTACAGGCCAATCCAGGCCTTCCAAAGTGCGCGCCACCAGGTTACGCTGTCTCTCTAAAAGATCACGCTGACCGGTTAAGTTGGTAATAGGCAGCGAAACCAGCAGCCAGCGCACATTCAGCGCCTGCCAAAACGCGCGGTTGCAGCCATGCTGGCGTTGTTCAAAGCGATGTGCCTCCTTAAAAAAGAAAGCCGCGTCTGCCATTACGTCTGGCGGTGACACCAAAATATCGCGGTGTTCCGCCAGCCTGGGCAGCCCTTGCAGTTCAAAATATGTGTTCAACAGATTTATCCGCGGGTGATGAAGGTCGTAAGCATGGTAGCGGGTGTCCAAAGGAAGCCCCATCCATAGGAATGCCAATGGATTTAAGCCGCACGCCAGGTCCAAAACCGTCCGCGGGCGGCCGGTGACAGCAAACAAACGCTCATAAAACTCATCCAGTAAGGGGATGCGCTCGCGGGTCGAGGCATGCTGCCGCATCAGCTGGCAGCAGACATCCCGCTGCTGTGCGAGGTCTCCCGCTGAGAATGCCTGACGTAATTTATCTTCGGCGGCTTCATAGTCCGGGTCACCCAGGTACGGCGCGATGATGTTGTGCAGCTTTTCCCGTACCGCCTGTATGGCATCCTTCTGATTGGAATATCGCCGCATTTCACGCTCATACAAATCACTTAAAGTCTGTTCCGGCAAGTCCAACCCGCGGTACTTGCGAGACTTTAAAATGGCGTCAAATGGAGAAGTTTCTCGAGCCATTAATCTTCGGGGGCAACCCGCTCCAACAAAAAGGCCAGTTCGGTTTTAAAGGATAATGTGCTTACTCGAAAGGGCAGATTTTCCACCTGTTTTAAGAATTGCGCTTCGTAGAATTGGGGCATGCCCTTGGCTCGCCCGCCCAGGCTTTGCGCCGGAAAACTGACCAAAATAAATTTAGCGCGCAGCCCTTGCAGCAATCGCGGGGTGACTGATTTATCCAGCTGTTCCAAACAGGGCAGGGTTTTTAACACCAGCGCCAGGTCTACTTCTACTTCTGGAATCCGTGCCGTCAAATCGCGAATCTCCGCGCCGCCGCTGACCCCCACAAAAGCCAGAAAATAGTTAACAAAACCCACCATATCTTCATAGATATCGCAGGCGTAATAGCGGGTGGATTTTTCCAGCCGCATCCACGGCAGGCATAATGGGTTCAATCCGCACGCCACATCCAGGATGGATTGGACCGTGGGAAGTTGGCTAAAGATTTCCTGATAAAACAATTCAAGGATCGGCAGCCGCTCGCGGGTGGAAGCATGCGCCGCCATGACACGCAGGCAATAATCGCGCAGCTTCACGCTGGACATATCTGCCGGCAGATGAGATAACTCAAGCTGCCAGCTGGCGTAGTCCATGCCGCCTTCCTGGTACGCCACCCCTACCTGGTGCAGTTTGGATCGGGTATGTTTTACGGCTTCTTTGAAATTCCGCCTCTTTTGCAGTTCACGCGCGCCCACACTTCGCACCAGCTCCAAGCTGATGGCAGCGTAACGCGGCGAGGCGGTTACCGCGTCTACCAAGCGTTGCAATTCATCTTGGGCGTTCATTTTTCTCCAGCGCGGATGCGCTCGGTCAACTGGGTCATAAAACGCAGATTGTGAACGGTCGCCAGGCGCATGTACAGACTATCATTCATCTTAAACAAATGGCGTAAATATCCAGCTGAATATCTGCGGCACACCAGACAATCGCAAAAAGGCGAAAGCGGTTGGTCTGCTTTAAGGTGTTTTTCATCATGAATGTATAAAAACTTAAACCATTTGGCATTCAACCCACTCTGGTCACCATCCGCGGGGTGGTTGAAGACATACAAACGGCCGTGGCGCGCGTCTCTGGTTGGCATGGCGCAGTCAAACATGCCGTAGCCCATCCGGTAGCAAGCCAGCACATTCTCAGGGTGACCAATTCCCAGGGCATGCATGGGGTATTCGGCAGGAATCAGCTCGCGCGTCCAGCTTAACATATCTTCCAACAGGTTACCCTGTCCATCCAGCGGCCAACCACCAAAGCCGTAGCCATCAAATCCAATTTCCAGCAGGCGCTCGGCGCATTCCCGCCGCAAATCGCGCGATCCACCGCCCTGAACGACCGCGAAAATGCGCGGGCGCGCTTCCTCGCCCAGTTTTTTTTGATCCACCAGGCGTGAATACTCACTTTTGCAGCGTTTCGCCCATGCCACCGTTCTGTCCACCGATTTGCGCTGTTCCAAAGGATCATTTTCAGCGTGGGTGCAGTCATCCAGGCAGATGACAACATCCGCGCCGTAGCTCATTTGCAATTGAACCGTTTTTTCAGGGGTGAGCTGAAACTTCCGCGAACTGCCCTCAGGCAGGAAAGAAAGCCCTCTATCGGTCAGCTGTCCAAAATTCGAGTTCTGGCGGATCAGCGAGTAAGCTTGAAATCCACCTGAATCGGTAATGATCGGGCGTGACCAACCGCTCATGCGGTTCAACCCGCCTAAAGCCTGGATGGTCGATGAGCCCGGTTTCTGCATGAGATGAAAAGTGTTCATTACCAGAGCCTGCACACGGCAGTCTTCCAGATCGCTGGCATCCACCGCCCGCACCACACCAAAGGTGGCATCGGGCAGGAAAACCGGGAACTCCAGTTTTCCGTGTGCAAGGACCAGTTCATTTGGAAAGCGGCTCATCCATTTACTCCTCAGATTAACGATCAGCCAGGGTTACCAGGCAACGGAAAGCGCGGTATGCCATTAACATGTCTTCCGCTTCAAAAGAGACATTACGAGCGTCAATCCGCTCTGCGTAGGGCATCAATGAAGCGCCGTCTGCCATTGCCGAGTTAATGAATTCCACGGTAACCGTGATCGGATTTTCAAAAATAATCGGATGGGGGGCGTTGCCAGCCAAAGCTTTGCGTACTGCCCGCTCCGCCGCCTCACTGATCAATTTTTGGGCAACCTGCGGCACCAGGCATTGCCCGGAAAACCGGCTGGTAGCCTGTTTGACAACTGCCATTTCAATGCCGGGAATCCAGGTTTCCAGATCAGCAGCCAAAGCCTGGTCACCAGAAGCCATAATCACCGGCACCTGGTAGAACCCGCACACACCGCCATTGAGCTGCGCCTCACCCACTGGCTTGTCATTCAACCAAACATTGGCAACTTGCGCGCTGGACCAGGTATGGTCCAGGTTGGCGCTGCGCGTGCCCATACGCGCGTGATAACCAATGAGCATCGCCGCGTTGATAGATGCGTCTATACCCTGGATCATCGCCCAAGGAGCTGGATTGCCAGAATTTAAACTGACGCGCTGGTCCAGTTCTTCAATTAGGATATTGTATCCACCTGCATGTCCATCGGCGATAATGATTTCAGTGGCTCCTCCGCGAAACGCGCCGTCAATAGCGGCGTTTACGTCCTGGGTCATCAAGCGGCGAAAACGGCCATAATCGGGGTGAGTGGAAGTAACCTGATTCCAATTCACCACCCCCGAAATACCTTCCATGTCGGCAGCGATCAGCAGTTTCATTTAATTTCACCTCAACGATTGAAGATAGTGGCTCTAGTATACTATGAGACCGCCAGCGCTTGGGGTAGCAACCTTTCAGACCTCCTGATCAAAAATAAAAAAGTTCCCCCGCTAAATCACGGGGGAACTCAACCCATTTATCACAAAATTTACTTTTTGATTTTATCGCAGACCGCTTTGTCGTAAGGGATCATGGAGGCATAGTAGCGCGAGACCCAGTTACCGCTGCCTGGCTCTTTGTTGTTGAGCAAGTTATACAGCAAAGCCTGGGCATTGGGCGCGACCCATTGCGGGGTATTTACTGGAATTTCTTCTTTATCAGGTGCTTCCCAGGTTGGCGTGCCGGTTGGCAGCAGGTAAACCCAGGTCTGACCCGGTTTGAGCGGGAAAGGTTCACCGTTGGCGTCAATAAACCGAATTGGGCGTAATTTGCCGGTGGTGCGTTCATATTCGCCATTGGCAGTAGACCAGTAAATATTGTAGGCTTTTCCGTCTCGCAGCAGCACTGCCGGAGCACGGTTGATGTACATCAGGTCAATATCGAAAGCCGATTCAGTGCAGCCGCGGTGATTGGCATACAGTAGAATGATATTCTCATAAGTCAGGCTGTCACCATTCAACCGGTCGGTGAATTGATTAAAGGTTTTGCCGTCAGCCTGGTCCTGGTAGCGGCGGAAAGATTCAATGTCTGGATCATATTGCCATAAGATCATATCAATGGCATTGTAGATAAACCAAAACCGGTCCACAGTCTGCCCGCCTTGTGGGGCAGTGTCGTCAAACACCATCCCGCTCAGCGCTGCTTCGCCCAGCTGCTTTTTTGTGCTTTGAGCGATGCCCTCTAATTTGTCTACCGGAATCAGCGCGCTGTTGATATCGTCTGAGTCACTGCCAAACACATTGGAATGCTGGCTCAAGTTGGCAGCCACTCCCCTGTAAGCGGAAGCCATTACCAAAAAACCGTTGTAAATACTGCGCAGGCTTTCGTAAGGCAAACGTCCCGAGCGGATGGGACCAACCGCAGCTTCCGCGCCCTGCACGGTGGGGCTGCCGCTATTCGCGCCAACTTTAGAATTGCCTTCTTCTTCGCTAACTGTGGTTGGGAAGTCGCCATAAAACATAGCCAGGAACCGGCTCATTCCTTCGCCAATGTACAATTCAAACACAATTGGACTGAAGGAAAGCCCGGCTTGCGGGCGCGCGCTGGGCGGCCAGTTCGTCACTGAGACCAACGCGGGGGGGACTAGAAGATTATCAGGGTTATTTACCGGCAAACCGGTTAGTGGATTGTAGTCTTCGGGAGTGTCACTAGCAGGGGCAGGTGTTGGTACTGGATTGATCATCAGGGGTGCTGCCGCTGAAGACACCCCAACCGCCCCGGTAACTGGAACGGGCATACCAGCGCAGGAGGACAACAAAGAAACAATCAGCAGCCCCAACACCATCCAATAATTTTTTTTCATTTTTAATCTCTCCTGAAAGCACTCAATAATAATTACAAAACCGTGGAACAAAAGGATTAGAACAACCTGGAGTGCCTTCAAACTCATTAAAACATA
>Ga0351928_1001_pt1 | contig 19966 bp, 18 predicted proteins | sample BONcelHT113001E8_FD_206858 | JGI IMG/M metagenome (GOLD analysis project Ga0351928, IMG submission 206858) | Enriched cells from coal bed in the Powder River Basin, Montana, United States - BONCAT cells T11 rep2 HSBNCT.T11.300.1.E8 ... | reverse complement strand
TTGTCGCCGCCCGCCTGCAAAATGCCGGCGCTTATCGTCGTCGTTCCCGCATAGGTGTTCGTGCCGGAGAGGGTGAGTGTGCCGGAGCCGGTCTTGGTGATACGGCCCGTCCCTGTCATGTCGCCGGTGTATGTCCCGTTGGCCGTCTGGTTGAAGGTAACCGCCGCGTTGTTCGTGATGGTACCCTGAAGACTCGTGGAATTACCCTGAAGGGTACCCGCGCTAACCGTCGTCCCTCCCGCGTATGTGTTTGCGCCGGTGAGGGTGAGCGTGCCCGTGCCCGTCTTTACGAGTGAACCCGCACCGCTCATGATCCCCGCATAGGCAGTGTTTGATGCGTTGCCCGTGGTGAGGGTTCCCGAGCCGAGGGTGACATTGCCCCCCGTCGTTCCGCCCCCCGCGAGGGAGCCGATGGTCACGTTGAAGCTGTTGAGATCGAGGGCCACACCGGCGGTATTTGCGAGCGTCACCGCCGTCGCCGTGGGAAGGGCGTTGTCGCCGCCCGCCTGCAAAATGCCGGCGCTTATCGTCGTCGTTCCCGCATAGGTGTTCGTGCCGGAGAGGGTGAGTGTGCCGGAGCCGGTCTTCGTGAGGCCGCCAGCCCCTGTCATCGCGCCCGACATGATCAGGCTGTTGCCGTTGGTATCGAAGGTGCCTCCCCCGGAATTGAGGGTTATGTCCCTGCCGCTCGTGAAACTCTGCGTTATCTGGAGAGTGCCCCCGGCAAAAGCAAGCCCTCCCGATGGGTCTCCCAGGTTGCTGTCGCTGCCCACGCTGAGTCTTCCCGCTTTTATGGTTGTGCCGCCCGTATAGGTGTTGGTGCCGGAAAGGGTGAGCGTGCCCGTCCCTGCCTTCGTGATGCCCCCTGCCCCTGAGATGACCCCCGAGATGGTGTCCGTCGTATTGTTGACGGTGATCTGCCGCATGGCCCCGCCGAGATCCATTTCTCCCGATAATGTGAGGGCGCCCGTTCCCCCCGAAGCCTGACCGAGAATGAAGTCTCCCCCTATTATGGTATTGTTCGCTATTGTCCGTGCCGCTGATGATGAAGAAGCGAGGGTACCGCCGTCGAGTTCAAGCGTGCCCGTTCCAAAGGCCGCGTCATCACCCGCAAGAAGCGTTCCGGTGGCAAGGGTCGTGCCCCCCGTGTACATGTTGGCTCCCGAGAGGATGAGCGTTCCCGTCCCTGCCTTGGTGATGCCCCCTGCCCCTGAGATGACCCCCGAGATGGTGTCCGTCGTATTGTTGACGGTGATCTGCCGCATGGCCCCGCCGAGGTCCATCTCTCCCGATAATGTGAGGGCCCCGGTTCCGCCTGATGACTGTCCCAGCGCAAAGTCTCCGCCTATAACCGTATTGTTCGCCACTGTTCGCGCCGCTGTAGACGATGAGGAGAGAATACCGCCGTCAAGCGCCAGCGTGCCCGTTCCCAGCGCGGCGTTGTTGCCGACCCGAAGCGTTCCGTCGAGAAGCGTCGTGCCGCCCGTGTAGGTGTTTGCGCCGGAGAGTGTGAGAATGCCAGAGCCTGTCTTGATGAGGGAGCCCGCTCCCGTGGCTACGACACCCGACAGGGTGATGCTGCCCGTACCACCCAGTGTAAGGATCCGGCCCGCCCCTGTTATGCCGCCGCTCACCGTGAGGGAGGTAGTTCCCGCACCGTTGTTCGTTGCCGTCCATGCTTGATCGGCGTCGAGGATCACACCCTCGCTGATGGTATAGGTGCGGGAAGTGACGCCGGGGATTGCCGCGTTGACGCCTCCCGCCCCTATCGATAGGGTTCCGGCGCCTGCGGCAACGGTAAAATTGCTGTCTCGGTTGAAGGCAAGACCAAGAAAACTGACATTCGTATTGATGGCGGCACTGGCGCCGCCGGTCCCGAATGTCACCGACTGGGTACCGTCGAAGGGAGGGTTGACATTATCATCCCAATTGCCGGCGGTATTGATGTTCGTATTCGCTCCTGCGCCGTCCCAGACGGTCCCCGCACGAGCGGCCGCGCAAGACAGAAAGCCGGCAACAAGAATCGCGATCATAGTCAGGCCTTTTTTCATATCGGCTATGCAACCTGTCCTTTGTCCTGGTCGTCCAGGTTGATCGTCATAGATGTGCGAGCTTTGACAACCCTGTGCCTGCGGGAATCGACTCTGTTATACCATCCAGATACAACCGGGGGGCAACATCCCCTTAGGCCTAATTTTTCTACAATTTTTCGTGTATTACAAGAGAAATCGTAGCGATGGCGGCCAGCAATCATGACAACTTTAACCCCCGGGGGTGAATCCGGAGATGAATATTCCCTTGACAGGGACTGTTCATCATACTAAATTACAGGCACTATGGTATCGACAGTAAGAAAGGGCGCCTTCGGCTATTTTTACTACTATCGGAGCAGGGTCCGCCCGGGGCTTTTTTTGCTTTAGGATGATAAAGCCAGGCCATGGGCGTTCCCCATGGCCTTTTTGATCTCAAGGTCATGGAATTTCCCATGACCTTTTTTTGTTGACCGGCCCGCGACCCCCGCCGGATGCTGCCCGGGGGTCTGTCGGCATGGTCTATCGAATCTCTATGGGAAGGAAGAGGTGATCCATGGACGTGGAGGAAATACGGAAGAGGATCGATCGTATCGATCATGAGATCATCCGCGGTCTCAATCAAAGAATGGAACTCGCCCTGAGGTTGAAAAGGCTGAAGCGCTGCGTCTGTGAACCTGAAAGGGAATCGAGGGTGTTCGAGAATGTCCGCAGGCACTCACGGGGCGTCACGAGGCCTGGATTTTCGGAAAGCCTCTACAGTGCCATTATCGATGAATCCAGGCGAATCCAGCGGCAGGATCTGAAACTGATAGGTTTCCAGGGAGAGCACGGGGCATACAGCGAGGCCGCTTCCCGCGCCTGGGAGCCGTCTTTGGTACCCATCCCGTACGGGGAGTTTTCCGATGTCTTCGATGAGGTTATGACGGGTCAGCTCGATCTCGGCATAGTCCCCGTGGAAAATTCTCTCGAAGGCCCGGTGACGCAGGTCAATGATCTTCTTGCCGGAACGGATGTGAAGATCATCGGGGAGATCACAATGCCCATCCATCATTGCCTCCTTGCCCTGCCTCACGTGACCTGCGGCGATCTGAAGGTTGTCTATTCCCACCCCCAGGCACTTGCCCAGTGCCGGGAATTCATAGCACGGCACAGGCTCGAGGCGAGATCCTATTATGACACCGCCGGTGCGGCAAGAATGCTCTCAGATGAAAGACGGGAATCGGCCTGCGTCATCGCTGATAGTCTGTGCGCGGAATTGTACCATCTGAAGGTCGTGAGCGAGAACATAGAGGACCACGCTTCGAACGCCACGAGATTCGTGGTCCTCTCACAACAGGGCAGCGCCGACGAGGGCACCAAGTGTTCCGTGATATTCTCTCTGAGCCACAAGGCGGGAATGCTGTTTTCGATCCTGAAGATATTCTCCGATGCGGGGATAAATCTTACGAGGATAGAATCAAGGCCCGTAAGGACCAATCCCGGCAGTTGCGCGTTCTTCCTTGATTTTGAAGGGTGCGACAGGGATGAAAGGGTTGTGGAAGCGCTGGAGAAGCTGCGCGCCGCCGTGGAAAACCTCAAGCTTCTCGGCTGCTACAGGGGGAAAATACCATGAGGATAGCGATATCGGGAACAGGACATGTCGGTGCATGGCTTGCGGAAGAACTCCGCCACGGCAATACGATTGCCGTGTATGACAAGGTCGGGGAAAGGTCACGGGCCCTTGAGGGCCTGACGGTCCTCTCCCGGCCTTCCGAGATCAGGGATTTTCAGCCCCGGTTGTTCATCAATGCCGTCAGCCTCGTGAACACCATCTGCGCTTTCGAGGAATCGGTGCCTTATCTTCCGGACAACTGCATTATCTGCGACGTTGCATCGATCAAGACGGGTCTGCCCGATTATTACAGGGCAAGCCCTTTAAGGTTCGTGTCCGTCCATCCCATGTTCGGTCCCACCTTCGCCAGGATGGACTCCCTTCGGGAAGAGAGCGTGGTTATAATCAACGAGTCTGACGGGGAAGGCGCCGGGTTCTTCAAGGGATTCTTTACGCAACTGGGCCTCGCCATCTTTGAATACTCATTTCAGGAACACGACAGGATGATGGCATATTCGCTGACGCTCCCCTTCATCTCGTCCCTCGTGTTTGCGGGGTGTGTCGATGCGGATACGATCCCGGGAACCACCTTCAAAAGACACATGACCATTGCGAAGGGCCTCATGTCCGAGGATGACGGTCTCCTTGCGGAGATCCTTTTCAACGACCATTCCATCGGCCAGATCGAGAAGGTGACCTCCCGCTTGGAATTCCTCAAACATGTCATAAGAGATAAGGACCGCGAGGAACTTTATTTTTTCTTCGAGAAGCTGCGCGAAAACATATCGCGAGAAAGAAGATATCCCCCGGAACCTACTCCTTGAGCAAGGCGCTCTGTTTTTCCAGCCACCCCGTCGGATCGCAGATATGGACATCGAGACCGGCTATGTGTTTTTCATAGGCCGGCGTCGTAATGGGGGAGATAATATAATTGTTACCTTCGGGATACCAGTTCCGGAACAGCTTGAGCCCTGCCGGGTCGAAGGCGTCGGGGTTCCACTCGCATTCGATGGCGTCCACACCGTCCCTTGCTCCGGGGACAATGAAATCGACCTTCCGGTCATCCGCCCATCGCCAGTACTGGACCTGCGACTCCTCCACGTGGGCCTCAAGATATTCAAGAACGACATGCTCCCAGAGGGGGTCATGATCGTCGCGACGCAGCGGGTCCCAACCCCTGGCAAAAACCACGAAACCCGTATCAAACCCGTAGACCCTGGGCATCTTAATTATTTCCTTCTGTCCTCTTCCATGGAAAGGCCGCACCACGGTTATCGCCCGGGTAGCCTGGAGGGCCCTTAGATGCTCCGCAACAGTGGGACGGCTTATACGAAGGGTTTCCGATGCTCGCGTTGTCTCGAAAGGTTCTCCGCTCTGCTTCAGGAGATATTCGTAGAGCATATTGAACTTGTCGGAATCGCGAAAGCCAAAGGGCTCCCTGATATCGCGTTCAAAAAAGGCATCCATCCATTCCCTGTAAAACCCGACGGGTCGCTGCTCTGTCAGAAGGGCTTCAGGGAGCCCTCCGTGGTGAAGCCGCTTCTCCAGGGAAACGGCAAAGACGGGAAGTTCGTCCCACAGTACGGGGCCAAGGTGAATGACGCGCCTCCTGTCACCGAGCGTATCACCGGCCTTGCCGTCCGTGCCCACCGTCGAGGAAGCGGCGATGATCCTGAACCGGGGAAAGAGATCTGCGCCTGTCCTGAGAACCGTCATCGCCTCGGGAAGCCTGTGTATGTCGTCAAAGACAACGATCGGCCGATCGCAGGCCCGGAAGAACAGCTCGGGATCTGCCCCGATATGCGCCGATTGGGCGGGATCGCAGTTGACATAGAGGATCCGCTCCGTCCCGAGGCCCCGGACGAGGGTCGTCTTCCCTACCCCTTTCACACCGGAGAGCCAGACAATGGATGCCTCCTCCCACGCCTCTTCTATTCTCTTTATCCAGGACAGTCGTTCTATCATGAGACAAGACAGTTACCATATATTCGGAATAAACGTCAAGTAGAGCGTGAATGGACAGCGGCGTCTTTTTCATCCCGTCCTGCGAAAGATTCTTCAAAAACGTAACCATTTCTGGTAGTTTTAGATGAAGACAGATACCGGGTAATAGGCAATAGTTCACGGGAGGGGAAACTGAAGCATCTTCCCCATAACCCATACCCTGTGTTATAAGGAGAGGTGATCCCATGGAGATAGTGAACGAGCACAGGGAGTTTTCAACGCAAGGGAGTGGAGATCTCATCGATATTACCCGGGACCTGATCGCTGCACTCGCGAAGAGCCACCTTAAGAAAGGCAATATGACGGTCTTCGTGCAGGGCTCCACGGCAGGCATCACTACCTTTGAATACGAACCGGGCCTTATAGGCGACGTGCAGGAGTTTTACGAAAGATTGGTCCCCTCGGACCGCAGCTACCACCACGACGAAACATGGGGCGATGCCAACGGCTTTTCCCATCTCAGGGCCACCCTGACGGGCCAGTCCCTGACGGTACCCTTCGAAGCAGGCAAACTGCTCCTTGGAACCTGGCAGCAGGTGGTCCTCGCCGAGTTCGACAACCGCCCGAGAAAACGGCTGGTGGTAATACAAATGATCGGGAAATAAAGACCGTTAGAACCGTTGGCACCGTTAGAGCCGTTTGAAGGGTAAAAAGACAAAGAGGATTCTTTCCGGTCCTAACTGTTCTAACTGTTCTAACGGTTGCAACCCATTTCTTTATCGACTATACTGAGTCGTATTGCACTGTATGCATATAGTAATAAGGAAGGTTCTTCACGAAACCGGAGACTCTCATGCACCGTCTGTTCTCGCTGAAGCTCGTGACCATCGTCTTTTGTTTTGGAGCGGCTCTGTTCCTTTTTTCGCTGGGAGGGTGCAGGAAGCCCGAGCCCGCCCGTCTCATTGTTTCCGTGCAGGGTCAGCTTTTCTCCGACGCGCTGGTGATCATCGACGGAAAACAGACCGGGAAGCTGACGCAGACCCTCATCCAACCCGATGGAAAGCTCTTAATCGACAGAATCTACAATGTCACCCTGCCGCCCGGCCACAGGGACATCCCGGAAAAGGACAACTTCGAGGGAACCCTCGATTCCCTCGAGGTAAAGACCGGTCAACATGTCATCCTCCTCCAGGCGGACGACGGCACGACATTACAGATCACGGCCGACATACCTCCCGGCCGACACCTCGTCACCTACTTCTCCGACGAAGGCAAGCTCACCTGGAACAACATCAAACTCGACGCGGCCCCCGGCTCCAGCGTCACGGTAAAACCGTAAGAGGCGGCTTGAATCGCTTGAATGGCTTGAATCGCTTGAATTGCTTGAGAGTTAAAAGGCTAAAAAGACCTTTCGGGAAATGCGTAACATCCGGCGATCGGCGGAAGCAATCTCCTGTCTTCTGAGCCCTCAAGCGATTCAAGCCGCCTCTTACCGTCTTTACCGCCTCATCCCTCCCGGGTCGTGGGAGACGGTGAAGATGAGGATGTTCTTGTTGGAACTTCGCTTGTACTCGATGTTTCTCGCCGCTCTTTTCATGATTTTCGTCGATGGTTTCTCGCTGGCCCCGAAGAAGTCATCCGCCTCCGGGAACGTGCCGGCAAGCAACATGTTGAAAGGAATACCCGTATCCGCGATGTTGATATAGAGCGCACCGGTATCATGGACAGTGCAGGAGATCTCTATTTCCGCCGCCTTCTCGCGGCAGGCAAATCCTATGATATTGTTGACGGCCTCTTCAATGGCGAGGCCGAGGTCTTTTACGGTGCTGTCGCTGTAACAGCATTCCAGGGCCATGCCGCGCACGAAACTGACAAACTCCGGTACGAAGGACCTTTCGGCCGGTCTCTTAATCGTATCGGGCACTGTATCGGTCTCTTTCGTTTTCATCATATTCACCTCAATCGCTTTCCATGGTTCTGTTTACCTGTAAAAGGCCCCTCCCGCGAAGCTTACCGAAGACTGCCCGTCCGTCCATTGATCGTAGCTCACGATGTCGGACGTGCATCCCTCGAGAAGCTTGAGCTGGAAAAAGATGGGGGTAAGGCCGCAGATCCTCCGGCTGTCCCCTTCACTCTGTACGGCACGGAAAAAACCGTCGGCGTCCACCTTTTTGATATGTTCCAGGAGGGCCGCGTCCTTCTGCCGCGAACTCTCGAGAGCCATGTGATCGAGGGGATGACGGTCGCCGAACTGTGCTCCTATGTGGGCAAGATCAGCCCCCGAGAGAATGCAATAAGGTTTTCCGTAGGCGCGAAGCACGTCTTGCAGGCTTTCGGTGAGAAGTCTCACTTCCTCTTCGTCCGTCCTCTTCAGGCCGTCGACATATTCATGCATGGAGCCCGTAAGGATGGGAAGGATCTCGAAGTCCTCCTGCACCATGAACTGGATGAGAGGCAGTTGCAGTTCAATGGAATGCTCCGCACGGTGGGGCCATTCGTCTATATATCTTTTCAGGAAATCGTTTCCGCCGATGAGTTCCCTCAATCCCCGCCCGCAGGGTATGGTCTCGAGGGGAGTCTCGAAGTCCTTCAGGGATATGCTCCAGAGACCGTCGGTGAAACGATGACATGTACCGAAAATGACGATAAGGGGTTTGGCTCCCCGCCTCAGGTAGGGATATATCTCGCGGTACACTTTGCTGCCCCTCTGGTAGTCTATGTGCGGCGCAAGAATGCCTGTAACCTCCCGCGGGGAGGCAACGCTTTCGACGCCGCCCTCGAACATTTCATCGAGGAAGGAAAGGAGTTCCATCCGGTTCGAAGCGTACCCCTTCCCCGCCAGGTATGCCGGTCTGACGGGAGTGGCGCAATACTCGTCGCGGAGGTCCTTAATATACGTGTCGTATCGGTTGCCTTCGAGGAGGAGGTTCTCCTCCATAACCTTTACAAGGTCCTCAATGCGCTCGATATAAACCATCTCACCCGAAGCGCGCATGAATTCCGCCTGAATGTCCCGAAGGGTCCTCGTCCCGTCCATAAGGGACACCATGAAGGCCACATCCCTCGACACGGCAAGGGTGTGCTCCGCTATCCCCTCAGGATCACGCAGGAGGATGAGGTCCTGCCCGTCCTGTTCAAAGGGGATAGCCTCGATGAAGCGCAGTTTCGGTCTTTCCATGCCAAATGATATACCATAACGGGGCCGAAGATGGAAGACAACGGGAGGCCGGGGCATGGAAAATCCATTTGACATCATGGAGATAAAGTTTAAGAATAAAGGTCTGATATGCCGCACCCTTCTTTCCTCGACGAGATAGAAACAAGGTCAGGGGTGACAGTTTCGGAGTGTTACCAGTGCTGCCGCTGCACCAACGGATGCCCCGTTGCCCGGGACATGGGGATCGTCCCCCACAGGGTCATAGGCCATATCCTGAATGGGCAGCGTGATAAGGTCCTTGCGTCGACGTCCCCGTGGAAGTGCCTCCAATGCGCCACCTGCAGCCTGCGGTGCCCGAACGGCATCGATATCGCGCATGTCTTCGAGACCCTGAGGCAGCTCGCCATTGAATCCGGTCTTGCAGTGAAAAATGACGTATGGCATTTCGACCATCTCATCATCGACAGCGTGGCACGACACGGGCGCCTGTGTGAACTGGCGACGATCATACGCTACCGCCTTTCAAAAAAGGAGTTCCTCAAGGACGCCGCCATGGGGCTTGACATGATGAAGAAGGGAAGGATCGGCCTGTCCTCCCACAACGTCCGGGACAGGAAAAGATTGGGGACGGTGATACGGGACATGCGGGAGCGAAGAGACACATGATCTCCCTTTCCTACTACCCGGGCTGCTCCCTGACATCTTCAAGCGCTTTTTACGACCGTTCCCTCAGGAAGGTCCTGACGTTTTACGGAGTAAGGCTCAGGGAACTTGAGGACTGGTCGTGCTGCGGGGCCGCCGCCGCGCCGGCGATGAATGAGGATCTGGCCGACGTCTTGAGCGCCCGCAACATCGCCATTGCCGAGCGTTCCGGTCTTCATCTCCTGGCCCCCTGCTCGGCCTGCTACGCCCGTACAAAAGCGGGCGCCCTGAAAATAGCCGGCCACAGGCGGATGCGGGAGCTTGTCAACGAAACCCTCGCCCCGATGTCCGTGAGCGGCTCCGTGGAGGTCAAGAACATCATCGAGGCCTTCCTGGAGTATGTAGGCGTGGAGCGAATCGCCGCTTCTGCTGCATATGACATAGGCTCCATCCGTGCAGTCCCTTATTACGGCTGTCTTCTCACCCGCATCATGGACGTCCCCTCTTCCGACGATGTCGAAGATCCTTCAGGCATGGATGTCCTTCTCAATGCCCTCGGGGCCGCCGTGCTCCCCTGGCAGTTCAAAACGGAATGCTGCGGTGCGGGATCAACGGTTACGGACAGTGACAGAACGGCACAGCTTTCCGGACGCATCATGACGATGGCGCAGAAGGCCGGGGCAAATGTCATTGTCACCACCTGCCCCCTGTGTCAGCTCAATCTCGACCTCACCGTCCACCTGAGGCGGGATCTCGCGGACATTCCCGTCTTCTTCCTGACGGAGATCTTTGAACTTGCCCTTTTCGGCTCCGCCGCGGGGAGCAAACACCACCTGATATCCACGGCCGACATTGAAGGGTCCGTTGAAATACTCGGAGGCGACAGCGCATGAGGGGCTCGGGGGATGATGACCGCGGCCTCGACACCGGGCGCATCGGCAAGCTCGCATACATAAGGAGTCATGACCCCGATGGCGCTGACAAACTCGAAAATCTTCTCAGGAAAAAGGACGTCTTAATGACGGGGAATTCCTACGGCGAACGAATGACCGAGCGGCAATTCTCCCTTGTTTTCGATCCTCTCCTCGCACGGGCCGTGGAGCGCTCGCAGATACTGGAGAACCTCGGATCCGGGGCGGCATCCGTGCCGGACCTGTCACGAAAACTGGGGATCGCCGCGCACGTCGTCTTCGATCACCTGAAGGAACTGTCGCGAAGAGACCTTGTCGAGGTTTCCGGATACGAAGAACGGAGCGCATTATACAGGAGAAAATGAAATTACCGCGTTCACACACTCAGGGGAACGGTCTCCATGGATAAGACGGGAAAGGTCCTCGTCATCGGGGGAGGCATCGCAGGCATGGAAGCGTCCCTCAACCTCGTCGAGGCCGGTTTCAAGGTCTATCTCGCCGACCGGAAGCCAAACATCGGCGGGAACATGGCCCAGCTCGACAAAATATTCCCCACCAACGACTGCTCCATGTGTGTCATGGCACCGAAACTCGTCGAAGTAGGCAAGAATCCCAATATCGAGCTTCTCATGAACTCCGAGGTCTTCCGCCTCGAGGGAGGTCCGGGACATTTCAGGGTCACCCTCCGCACACGTCCAAGGCGCGTCAACCCGGAGCGGTGCACGTCATGCACCTCCTGCGCGGCGGCGTGCCCCCTTGAGGTCGGCAATGTCTACAACGAAGAGATGTCGCTTCGGAGCGCCGCTTTCATCAATTTTCCCCAGGCGATACCCTCGACGTACATGATCGACAGGCAGCTGTCTCCCTGTATCTTTACCTGTCCCATCAACCTCAACGCCCGCGACTACATCGCGCTCATCGCCGAAGAAAGGTTCTTCGAGGCCCTTGACCTTATACGGGAAAAGTTGCCCTTCCCCGGTATCATCGGACGGATCTGCGCCCACCCGTGCGAAAATGCCTGCTTAAGGGGCAAGGAGGTGGACCAGCCGCTCGCCATCTGTGCCCTCAAGCGCTTCGTGGCCGACTATGAGGTCGGCAGGCGCGAGGCACCCCTTCCCGTGATAGAGGTCGAAAAAGAGGGGAAGGTCGCAATAATCGGCGCCGGTCCCGCCGGCTTCGCCTGTGCTGTGGAACTCAGAAAGGCCGGCTACGGAGTGACGGTCTTCGACGCCAATGACAAACCGGGGGGAATGCTCTACGCCGGCGTGCCCGCATACAGGCTTCCCAGGGATGTCCTTGCCCGGGAATTCTCCATCGCGGGACGGATGGGCGTTGAACTGCGCATGAGCACGAGGATCGGTAAGGATATCCCCCTCGAGGACGTCCTTGCATCCTACGATGCGACGTTCATCGCCTCCGGGGCGCATGGACGGCGCAAATTGGGGCTCGAGAACGAGGACGCCGTGGGGGTCTTCAGCGCCCTCGACCTTTTGAAGGACATGAACACGGGGAAAAATATCTCCCTGGGAAAGACGGTCTTCGTCGTCGGTGGAGGAAACGTCGCCATGGACACGGCCATTACGGCCCGGCGCCTGGGAGCCGGGCAGGTACACATCGTCGCCCTTGAAAAGTGGGACGATATGCCTGCCCATCGGTGGGAGATAGACCAGGCGATCGAGGAGGACATCGTCTTTCATAACGCCTGGGGTCCTCAAAGGATCCTCGCCGAGAAAGGCAGGCTCACAGGGATGGAACTCGCCCGCTGCATTCGAGTCTTTAACGAGGACGGCCTTTTCGATCCCCTCTACGACACCTCGACCACGGTCACCTTCGACATGGATACGCTCGTCCTCGTCATCTACGAAACGATCGACACGGCATATCTTACCGCGTCTCCCACCATAGAGCGCCATATCGACGGGAAGATCAAGGTCGATCCCGTCTCTCTGGAGACAACGCGCAAGGGCGTCTTTGCCGGGGGAAACGCCGTTACGGGGCCCCGCAGCGCCATCGACGCCATCGCCCAGGGCAAGCGGGCCGCCGAATCGATCGCGAGGCACCTCGAGGGGCGCGACCTCCTTGAAGGCCGTCTCGCCGAGGACGACAAGATACTCGACGAAGTCCCCTTTCCCGTGCGGCAAAAGGTGCGTGTCGATATTCCCCGCAAAGCGGTCCCCGACCGCATCGGATTCGTGGAAACGGTAGGGACCCTCAACGAAGCAAGCGCCGTCGAAGAGGCGAAACGATGTCTTTCCTGCCGCCGCTGCCTCGGCTGCGGGATCTGCGAGGAGGCCTGCCAGCCTGAAGCCATCGATTACTGCGAAGGACCGGCGGAACATATCCTCGACGTGGGGAGCATCATAATCGCCTGCGGGTTCGACGAGTTCGATGCCTCGACCATGAAGGAATTCGGGTATCCTTCCTGCAAAAACGTGCTTTCAAGCGTCGACTACGAAAGGGTGCTTTCAGCGACAGGGCCGACGGGTGCCGTCGTCATGCGGCCCTCCGACGGCAGGATACCGAAGAAGATCGCCTTTATCCAGTGCGTCGGCAGCAGGAACAGGCAGAACCCGTACTGTTCATCCATATGCTGCATGTTCGCCATGGAAGAGGCCATTATCTCAAAGGAGCACCATCGCGACATCGAGCCGACCATCTTCTACATGGACACCCGGACCTTTGGCAAGGGCTATGAGGAACATTACGAAAGGGCCAGGAAGGAGTACGGCGTCCGTTACGTGAGATCCCTTGTTTCGAAGGTCTATGAGGATCCCGACACAAAGGACCTCGATATCACCTACACCGACGGGAAAGGCAGCGTGGTCACGGAAACCTTCGACCTCGTCGTCCTCGCCGTGGGGCTTCGGCCTTCGAAGCAGCTTGCCGGTCTTGCCCGGGTGATGGATGTGGCGTTGAACGAATATGGATTCATCGAGACGGCAGCCCTGTCACCGCTTTGCACGTCCCGGGACGGCATCTATGTCTGCGGGGGGTCCGCCTCTCCCCGGGACATATCGGAAACCGTCGTCGAGGGTTCCGCGGCTGCCTGCGCCGTCGCTTCGTCCCTCGCATCGATGCGCTGGAACGACATCGAGGTCCCCCGGCTGCCCGATGAGCGCGATGTAGCGGGAGAGCCGCCTAAAATTGGCGTCTTCATATGCAACTGCGGTGTCAACATAGGAGGGATCGTCGACGTCCCCGAGGTAAAGCGTTATGCCGAAGGGCTTCCTGACGTTGTCCTTGCCGATCAGTACCTGTTCACCTGTTCCCAGGATACCCAGGAAAAGATGAAGAAGATCATCCACGACGAGAAGCTCAACCGTGTCATCGTAGCCTCCTGCTCCACGAGGACCCACGAGCCCATCTTTCGGTCTCTCATCCGTGACGCCGGCCTCAACAAATACCTTTTCGAGATGGCCAACATCCGGGACCAGTGTTCCTGGGTCCACATGCATGAGAAGGAAAAGGCCACGGAAAAGGCAAAGGACCTCGTCAGGATGGCGGTGGCGAACGCCCGCCACATCGAGCCCCTTGCCGAGACGACGCTTCCCGTAGAGAAATGTGCACTCGTCGTCGGTGGGGGGATAGCGGGCATGACGTCGGCGCTTTCCCTTGCCGATCAGGGTTTCGAGGTACACCTCATCGAGAAGGGGCCGTACCTCGGCGGCAATCTTGTGAACATCTTCCACACCATCGAAGGCATCGACGTGCAGGAACTCCTTCGCGCCGCTATAGAAAGGGTGACGAAACACGACCATATCCGCCTCCATACGGACGCCGAAGTCATCGGCTCGGAGGGATTTAGAGGAAACTTTCTCACGGAGATCATGACCGCGGGCAGGAAGGCGCCGGAGGAGATCAAGCACGGCGTCGCCATTCTGGCAACGGGCGCCTCGGAGTTAAGACCCCTGGGGCATTACCTTTTCGGCGAGGATGACCGGGTAATGACACAACTCGACCTCGAGCGCGCCTTGAACGACATGTCCCTGACGGCGCCGAAACAGTGCGTCATGATCCAGTGCGTCGGCTCCCGCAATAAGGAAAGACCCTACTGTGGCAGGACTTGCTGCATCACCGCCCTCAAGAATGCCATGACCATGAAGGGAAGGTGGCCCGATACGCAGATCACCATCATGTTCCGGGACATGATGACCTATGGCTTCCTGGAAAAATATTACAGGGAAGCCAGGGGAATGGGTATACGCTTCGTGCGGTTCGTTCCGGAGGACCCTCCCGTCGTGGAAAGGAAAAACGGCGAATTACATGTTCGCTGCGCCGACACATCGCTGGGCGAGGTGATCGAGTGCCGCGCCGACAGGGTCGTGCTGTCGGCCGCCGTCATTCCAAACGACACGGGTGCCCTGGCGGGCATATTCAAGCTTCCCCGAACCCGGGAGGGTTTCTTTCACGAAGCCCACATGAAACTGAAGCCCATAGACTTCGCCGCTGACGGCTTCTATATGGCCGGTTCCTGCCACTCGCCGAAAAATATCCGCGAGAGCATGGCCGAGGCAAAGGGCGCGGCGGCTCGGGCCTCAACCACCCTTGCAAAGGACGTCATCACCCTCAGCGCCATGACGGCGAGGGTCGAACCCGAAAGATGTGCGGCCTGTCTCACATGCGTTCGCCTGTGCCCATTCGGAGTACCCGTCATAGGCGACGAGGGCAAAGCGGTCATCGACACGACGAAATGCAAAGGCTGCGGCACCTGTGCCGCCGAATGCCCCGCGAAGGCGATAGACCTCATGCATTCAAGGGACAGGCAGATAGTGGAGAAAGTGCGGGCGGGAATGAGGAAATGAGAGGCCTGTTGCGGGTTGCGGGTTGCGGGTCTCGAAAAAGGCGAAAAGACCGGGTCCGGCCGCGGGACACGAGGAACGGCCCGGTACCTGGGCGCTTTTGACTCGCAACGCGGAACACGCAACGCGGAACGGATCTTTTGGAAGGAGAGCATGAGCGACTTCGATCCCCGGATCATAGCCTTCTGTTGCGAGTACTGAGGATATACGGCTGCGGACCTGGCAGGTTCGATGAGGCTTTCCTATCCTCCGGCAATCAAGATCGTCAAGGTGCCCTGTACCGGAAGGGTGGATGCCATCCATATCCTTGAGGCCTTCGCGAGCGGCGCCGACGGGGTATGCCTCGTTGGCTGCCTTGAAGGGGACTGCCATTACATGACGGGAAACATACGGGCGCGAAAACGTGTGGAATACGCAAAACACCTCCTTGACGAAGCGGGTGTCGGCGGGGGCCGCCTGGAGATGTACAACCTCTCATCAGCCGACGGCCGCAGGTTCGCCCAGGTAATGCGGGAGATAACGGAAAGGGTGAGGAAACTGGGACCAAGTCCCGCAACGACGGTCTCAGGTCTCAAGTCTCGGGTCTCAGGTTAAAGACCTGAAGACGGTCTCGGGGACAAGAGGCTGTTTTGTATTTCATGGGAGCAGTATCAAATGGACACCTGGTTTTACACAATATGTATACAGCCTACGAAATAGGATTGAAGGGGTTTTTACCATGCCACTTGAAACTGTCTTTATAATGTTTCTAACCTGAAACTTGAGACCTGAGACCTGAGACCTGAGACCTGAGACTTGAGACCTGAAACTTGAGACCTGAGACCTGAGACCTGAGACCGTCTTTATAAGGAGTTTGTCTATGATCGTTGCCGATCGGAAGCCGTTTGATGAGATTATGGAGATGATCGCGCCCTGCGAGAAGATACTTCTTCTCGGGTGCAACGAGTGCGTCACTGTCTGTGCCGTGGGAGGCACGAAAGAGGCCGCTCTTCTTGCCTCGCAGATCCGGATGAGAAGACACGTCGAAGGACGGCCCGTCGAGGTCGACGAGAAGACCCTCGAGCGCCAGTGTGACCCCGAGTATGCGAATGCCCTCGCGGGGACGTTGGAAGGATACGACGCGGTCCTCTCCATCGCCTGCGGCTGCGGCGTTCAGTTCATAGCAGAGACGTACCCGGGCATAAGGGTCCTGCCCGGTGTGAATACCCGCTTCATGGGCGTCACCGAGGAGCACGGGGTGTGGGTGGAAAGATGCCAGGGATGCGGAGATTGTGTTCTCGACAGAACCTGTGGCATATGCCCCGTAACGAGATGCGCAAAGAGCATCATGAACGGACCCTGCGGGGGATCCCAAAAGGGTGAATGCGAGCTTCGCAACGACACACCCTGCGCCTGGCAGCTCATTATCGACAGGCTAACGGCCCGCGGGGAACTGGACCGCTACAGTGAGATCGCCAAACCAAGGGATTGGTCCACGTCACGGGACGGAGGGCCCCGCAAGAGGGTAAGGGAGGACATGAGGATATGACCGCTCCCGGTAATCTGGAAAGAGTCCTTGCCAGGGGAGATTTCGCGGTCACCGCGGAATGTGGTCCTCCAAGAGGGGCCGACCCGGAAAGCATCCGCAGGAAAGGCGGGTATCTCAAAGGGTTCGTCGACGCCGTGAATGTTACCGACAATCAGACGGCCGTTGTCCGTATGTCGAGCATGGCGGGGTGCGTCATCCTCAAAGAGATGGGATTCGACCCCGTATTGCAGATGACCGTACGCGACCGCAACCGCATAGCCCTTCAGAGCGATATCCTGGGCGCGGCGGCGCTGGGGATCAGAAACATTCTCTGTTTGAGCGGCGACCACCAGTCGTTCGGCGACCACCCGGAAGCGAAGAACGTCCACGACATCGATTCCATCCAGCTCGTGGATACGGTGCGCACCATGTGCGACGAAGGCAGGTTCTTAAGCGGCGATGAGATCAAGGGCAGGCCGGAGCTCTTCATCGGCTGCGTCGAGAACCCATTCGCGGACCCCTTCGAAATAAGGGCGCTGAGGCTCGCAAAAAAGATCAGGGCAGGCTCCCGCTTCGTCCAGACGCAGTGCATCTTCAACGTGGAGAAGTTTGCCCGGTGGATGGAGATGGTCCGCGACCTCGGACTTCACGAAAAGGCGTTCATCCTTGCCGGTATCACCCCCATGAAGTCGCCGGGCATGGCACGATACATGAAGAACTCCGTTCCGGGCATGGATGTGCCCGATCATCTGGTGGAACGCATGGCCTCTGTGCCGAAAGAACGCCATTGGGAGGAAGGTATTGCGATCTGTCTTGAGACTATTGAAAAGGTCAAAGCCATCAAGGGCGTGGCGGGGATACACATCATGGCCATAGAATGGGAAGGGGTCGTCCCCGAAATCGTCAGGAAAGCAGGGCTCGAAACAAGATCCTGAAACAGACGCGTTCGATTACGGTGCCTGGTCCGTTTCTTCCAGATCCTTGAAGAAGTTGACCCTCCATTTTCCATTCTTCCTGACCATTCGAAAGTCCTTCGGGTCCTTCCGGACCTCGATGGTCACGACGGCGTCGTCACCGCGGATACTCCTGAGCGTATAGGTCCCCGTGCTGTAGATCTCATCGAGAAGTTCCCTGATACTTTCACGGAAAGCGCCGAAATACTTGTCCCGAAGGTCGTTCTCGTTCCCGTCGAGCATCTCGAGGATCTTCGCTGCGGGAACCCCGGCTTCCGACGAAATAAGACTGGAGATCACCGCCTTGCTCTCGTCTGTCAATCCATCCCATGCCCCGGCAAAATCCTTGTCAATGATAAGTTTGAAATAGCCCTTGTAGATGTCTGCAAGATCCTCTCCCCTGTCCTGTCCATGGGAAGGAAGTGCCGCGAGAAACACCATGACACACAGCATGAAACAAAACAGAGGAGATCTTTTCATGGAATTCTCCCTCTTCGCTGAAAGATTTGCCATTAACTGTATTCTATCGGAAGAAAGGTTCGGCTACAAGGAGGAAGAAAAAAGGGGGGGGCTGGGACTGCTGGGGCTGGTGGGAATGATAGGACTCTAATAGGACCTATGAAACATATAGGATTTGTAGGACGCTTAGGACCCATAGGACTTAGGGGGTGCGGGGGTTATGCTTTCAGGAATTTGTACATTTTTTGGAAGATTTGGGGGTCCAGGGTTTCGGCTCTTACGGAGCGGGGGAAGGTCATTGTTTCGTAAAGGGCTTCCACCTCAGCCTCGGTGTGACGCTCCAGAAGGGCGTGGCGCATGAATTTCCTCTTGTGGCTGAAAGCCTGGCGGATGAAAGCGATAAGGGCGCTATCGACATCTCCGGCATCGTCCCGGAAGCGCATTGCGAGATAGATGCTCTTCACCTTCGGCGGGGGGATGAAGACCTGCGGTTTCAGATGCATGAGAACTTTGACCTCGGCAACGAGCTGACAGACGGCGGAGAGCGAACCGTACGCCCTGGTCCCGGGATTCGCGGTTATACGTTCACCGATCTCTTTCTGCACCGTGAGGAAGGCGCTCTCAACGGACCGCCTCTCTTCGATGAGCTTGAAGATGATGGGCCCCGTGATCCCGTAAGGGATGTTTCCCATTACCTTCACGGTCTCACCCCCGGCAAAACCGGCGATGTCGACGGCCAGTATGTCGCCGGAGACTATCTCCATATTCGGGTGCAACAGGGATACCGTCTCCAGGTAAGGGACCATGTCGCGGTCGAGCTCCACGGCGATGACCCGTGCCGCGCATGAGGCGATGGCCCGCGTCAGGTCGCCCCTGCCGGCGCCGATCTCCAGCACCGTGTCCCCGGCTCCGATCCCGGCGAGGGATACCATCTTGCGCAGGATGTTGCCGTCCTTTATGAGATTTTGTGAGAAACTCTTTTTCAGCATGGTTGCCGGATCACTTCATCGCCATCCGCGAGTATCCCTTGATATCGAGGCCGGAGTACGCCCCTGCCGCGGCATAGAAGGAAGCAAGCGATGCAACCATAGCCCCGTTGTCGGTGCAGAACTGGGGGGATGAGATCATGACGTCGAAACCTTCCCGCGAAGAGCGCTCCGAGAAGACCTCGCGCAGCCTTCCGTTCGCTGCAACTCCGCCCCCGACAACGATCCGTTTCACATCAGCAAGCCTCGCGGCCCGCATGGTCTTGGACACCAGAACATCGCATATGGCTTCCTGAAAGGAGGCGAGAACGTCGTTGATGGTGGAGTCGTCGATGGCGTGCTTCTTTGCGTAGGTGAGAAAGGCCGTTTTGAGCCCGCTGAAGCTGAAATCACAGCTATTGTCGTCCATCATGGGACGGGGGAAAGTGACGTAGTCCCTCACACCGCTTCGCGCCATTTCCTCGATTATCCGTCCGCCGGGGTAGCCGATGCCCAGGAACTTCGCGATCTTGTCGAAGGCCTCTCCCGCCGCGTCATCGCGGGTGGAGCCCAGGACCTTGAACCGGCCGGGCGCCTTCATGAGAAGAATGGTCGTGTGTCCCCCCGAGACCACAAGGGCGACGAAGGGGAATTCCACCTCCCGTTCGAGAAAGATGCTCATGGCGTGGGCCTCGATGTGGTTCACCCCGACAAGGGGCCTCCCGAGGGCAAGACAGAATCCCTTCGCGAAACAGAGGCCCACAAGAACGCTTCCGATGAGTCCCGGCCCCGCGGTGACGCCGACGAGGTCTATGTCTTCCGCCGAGGCGCCCGCTTCAGCGAGCACGTTTTCGTATATTCCATCTATGAGTTCTACGTGTTTTCGGGACGCTATCTCGGGGACGACCCCGCCGAAGTGCTTGTGCAGGTCCGCCTGGCTGGAGACGATATGGGAACGAATCTTCCTGCCGTCTTCCAGAAGAGCGACCGACGTATCGTCGCAGG
>Ga0351928_1049_pt1 | contig 20393 bp, 16 predicted proteins | sample BONcelHT113001E8_FD_206858 | JGI IMG/M metagenome (GOLD analysis project Ga0351928, IMG submission 206858) | Enriched cells from coal bed in the Powder River Basin, Montana, United States - BONCAT cells T11 rep2 HSBNCT.T11.300.1.E8 ... | reverse complement strand
GGTGTTGGGGTCGGAGTCAACGGGGGCGAGGTCGCCTGTTATGGTGAGGGTGGTGGTCGGATCATCGGGGGTATCGATGAGGTTGATGCCGAAATCGCCGGATTGGAAGTCATCTCCCAGGGTGATGGTGCCACCGTCCTCGAGGACGATCTGCCAGGGAGAGTTGTGGGTAATTTCGATAACACCGTTTGCGCTTTTCCAGATGTTAGCATCGCCCTGTTTGTACAAAGCGCCGACCGTTATTTTCTCTAGGCCGAGTACGCCCTGCTTCTGAACAAATATTCTGCCTTTGCGGTCTGAATCGTAGATCACGTCGTTGCCGTCACCCATGTTGTATATGTAAGTATCGTATCCTTCTCCGCCATAAAGCACATCATTGCCTTGACCACCTGCAAGAGTATCGTTGCCTTTTCCGCCATCCAATATGTCGTTACCGCCTCCGCCGTACAGAATGTCGTTTCCCGGCGCCACTGTCTTGTTGCCGGTCATTTCTCTGGCTACTGCGTCTTCCTCGATGGTACTCGCCAGATCCCCGTAGATAGTGTCATTACCTGAACTCCCAATTATCGTGTCGTTGCCGTATCCTCCTTCGATTTCAAGGCCTTGTGGTTGGCCCGTATAGTGGGAGCTGAGATAACTGCCATCGATTCTCTCATCTGCCTGACTACCGATGAAGGAGACAGGTTTTCTGGGGTCTATGTAATAATGGTGATACTTGCCCTTCTGGTCGAGAGCGTCAACCATGGATTCTATTCCATGCCGTAAGCCCGGGACAAACACCTCTGATCCGATGTCTTTGCCTGTTTCGGCAATCCCGGACAGGATATCTTTTCCGGAGACATTATAGATATTGTTTTCCAAGGCGGTACTATTCTGATTCGAAACAAAGCTGCTGTAAGCATTCCATGTGGACTGATCGCATTTGAATGCATAGCCCAGTGCTAACAGGAGATCCCTGTCTGCACCGGCAGAATTGACACCTGGGAGCAGGACAATTACTTTGCCATCCAGCGGGTCTATCCCCAGTTGGGTATACTGCAGCAGCCCCTTTGCCCCCGGTGCATTATAGGTATACACATTCTGCACGGAGTTGGGGAAGGCTGCCTTTGCGACCTGCGCCAGAAATCCACCAAGGGAATGGCCCGTAACATCGAAATTGGTCAGATTCAGTAGAGAAATGTACTTGACCAAAGATTCAAATTGCTGGTAAGGCAGTCTGCTTACAAGCTCCGAATCGGCAGATATATCCTTGACATCATTGGTGCCTCTGATCGCAAGAATCGCCGCACCGTCTTTCTGGAAGACTGTCGCGGAGAAACCTGTCGGATCGTCAGGTTTGTGGTGGACGATAGCATAGCCTTTGCCTTTCAATTCCTTCCAATATTCAGCATGCAACGCTAAGTCCTTCTCTTTGCCTTCAGTCCTGTATTTGGCCTCATCCAGCACCCATCCATCATCTGTTGCGATCCAGAACCCATATGCCAGTGCGGACAGTTTCGCGTAATCCCGTGCCTTTTCGACCAAGAAGCTTTCATACAGACTAGTCGTCATAATGGACCCCTTCCCCAATCTATTTGTTTGGTTTCAGAACATGATATTCAAGCTCGGTATATCCAAAAGATGTGCGTCTGTCCGATCCCAAAGCCGGGCGGCAGGTGCCTCCGCTGTGCAGACCATGCCAACCAAGCCAAGCGAAGAACGGAAATACGTATCTCATGCAAACCTGGCGGTATATTGCCATCAGCTTGCCGGTGGATCTGTTGTAGATCTTCTTTGTGCTGATCGATGCCGTGCCCAGAGATAGCCTTGTTTCTCTTACTGTGCACAGGCTCATGGGGCGGTCAACAACAACACAACTGGTTCTTTGATATGCCGGTCTATCGGGATCCCGAGGCAGGGGCACGCAGCGGTAGAACGCAGGAGGTATTGACCGACGGTCTCGATGCGTTCCCCTTTTGGTGACCCGCGATTCGGCATAGGCATACCCTCTTCTGAAAACACCGTCTATGTAGCCTACTACCGTTCTCTCCGAGACGGGTTCGTTCCTGCCGTGGTCCTCTAGTTCCCACACGTAGTCATGCTTTCCCTCGTAATATATCCCGTCGGCTTCCATCGTCTCGTAGATGGCCACCTTGGGGAAAAAAAGGCATGAAGGGAAGTAGACGATGGCACCGAGTACCATGTCCCAGGTAGGTACAAGGACGATGAGGATGACGGCCAGCAGGGCATAGAGGGGCCGTTCCGTGCGGCTTCTGACAAAAACCAGAAAGGCAATCGAAATCGCGGCGTATATGGCCATGAAGAAAAGTATCGAGAATAGAATCATAGGCGACGTCCTTTGGCGGGCTTGTTAATCGGAACGGGATTGTCATATCTTCTCATTGCCCGTCGTTTTCTCGCGTCCACATCATCAGCAGCGACACATAGCAATTGGCATACCAATGACCGTTATGCACCTTGCCAACATGCCTTAACTGTATTTGTTGCATCGAACGAAAGGAAAGTTAACTGGATGTTAGATCAAAGCTGTGTGCCCTCGTTCCCCCATTATGAAGACCACATGATGAATGTCAACAAATGTAAAATGAAGGACAGTATGCTGTCAAGATTCTTGTTATAAGAACTTTACTATTATGATGTCGGCAAGAACTGATAGTCTTTCCAGACCACTTGCCTGCGGTTCTCATCCGTTTCGTCAAGTCATGTTTGTACGACCAGAGAAGTTGTGGTACATAACCGGCGGACACTCACCGTAAGTCTTCCATCGAGATGACATGATCAGTATTGGCACCGATAAGGGGGTCATAATGAACGCTCTCTTTGTCCACCAGAACGCTCCCGGGCAGTTCAGGCACCTGGTGAACCATTTTTCGTCCTCTCCTGGTCCATGATAGAGGCGATGGCGGCCGGGTGTGTCATTGTCGGGTCGGCCACACCTCCCGTCAAGGAGGTTATAGAGGACGGGCGTAATGGGCTCTTTGTCGACTTCTTCTCACCTCAACGGATAGCGGACCGGGTGGACGATGTGCTGGACAATCCCGGGAGGATGGCGCACCTGGGAAAAGCGGCGCGGCGGGACATCGTCGATAATTACAGCGTGAAGGACAAGCTGGCCGAGTATGAGAGACTGTGGCGGGGTCTGCTGACGTGAGGAAGGCTGAAGTGACGCACGAAAGGCACTTCTTGAAGCAGGGCAACAAAGTTCGCCACTAAAATCGGAAACAAATAGCCAATGATTTTAATATGAAATGGCGGAAGTGCATGGGAATCGAACCCACCAGCCAGCTCGTCACCGGCGCACTGGTTTTGAAGTCCCCTGCTCGATAACAAATATCCAATAAAATCACTCACTTCCTTTTTGCACCCAGTGTATGGAGTGTCTTAAAACTCCTTTAATTTCAAGGGGTGTTTTGGGAATCCCCACCGGACCCCCCACCAAAGGAGGTCATATGGCAGACATATTCGAATATGAATGCGAGCTTTGCCACAAGTTAACCCCTACCGCTGAACTGGTCAACGGACTTTGCCCTGAATGCCAGTTTTACGACATCCCTACTTTTCTAAGACGGCAAGAAGAAAGTATCTGGGGAAAACCTCTAAAACTCATCCAAGGAGGGAAGCATGAATACGATAAGTAAGCTTAAACAGGTTTTTGGAGAACCGAGCCGCATTATTCCCTGCACCAATGGAAGCTCGCTCATCTGGTATACCCCGAAAGAAACCATAATCATAATGATTTATAGCGGAAAGAGGGAATGTTCGGGAATTTATGTTGTTGAAGATTAGGAGGGAAGGATGAAATATAACGAGGCAATGCAAACCATCGACACGGAGAAGGCCTTAGCCTACCTGGGTTTTGAAGTTCAGAGGAATGGAAGTTATCTGGATTTTCCTTGCCCTACTTGTGGAAACAAAAGTTCTATCCGGTATCACGGGGAGAAGAAGAACGTTTCTTACTGCCCCAATTGCAAGAAGGGAGACAACATAATCTCCCTGGCGGTTAAGGTTAAGCAGCTTGAATTTCAGGATGCCAAGAATCTGCTCCTCGAAAAAGCCACGTTTGCCGATAAGCCTATCGAGGAAGAACTTAACCTTACAGGACAACTTGAATGGTGCGAGTTTCTGGAAAAAGAAGGGCTCAATATGGAGTTGTGCCAAGAAATGGGTGTCGGCAAGTGGAAAGGTAAAGGGATTATGGCGGGACACGTTGCCTTTACTGTTCATAATGAACACGGGGTAAAGGTTGCCTACTACGGGCTTCATATTCCCGAGAAAAGGGTTAAATACCCTTCCAATTTTAATCCCGAAACCTACCTCTACAATATTCACAACATTAACCTGCACGAGGAAGTCTGGATTACCAAGGATCTGTTCAACTGCTTGCGGATAATCCAAAGCGGTAAGCAGTCCGTGTGTAATTTCGGGCTTCCTTATTTGTCCACCAGGCAGTATCAGCTTTTGTCTAACTGCGACCGAGTTGTTTTTGACTGGTCGGGAGACAAGCGGGATGTCGCCTACATCAATATTGCAAGTCTGAAGACATTTTACAGGTTCGCGTAACCAACAAGGGGAAATAGGCTAATGCCTTTTCCCCTCTAATTTTATATCATTAGATAAAAGTATGGCGACGAGTTGACTTGTTCGCTAGTTCTCCTGGCTCGATTTTATTAAATATAACCTTGTTTTAATGGATCGCGTATGATATTAATCCATAACACACTGTTATTATGGATTAATATCATAAAGGAGTAATCTCTAACTTTAATTTAAGTTTTTCTTATATACTTGTATAAAATGGATTTTGATGAGATAATAAATATATGTTTAATCCGAACTTGGCACATTGCCGATAATAAGTATACTATTGGCTGTTATTTTTATTCAACGGCCATTACTGTTCTTTAAATTAGTAACTTTCTGCGGAAAGGGAGAAATTGTAGCGTTGTTGTATAGCGTTTATTTACGAGATATGTGCTCCTCATCATAATATGATAGAATTATATTATGATGAGGTTTTATATGTTTAGGTAGCATTGGATCAAACTGGGATACAACGTTTTATAACACCAGAGGGAGGTGCCCAATGCCCGGGAAAAAGCTAATTGATGAAAGGAAACTTCTTTTGAAGTATAAGAATGGTAGCAAGGTCAGTGAGAAAGAATATCCTATCATCGAATCTTACGCATCAATCGGCGTAATCAAGCTCGGCTACAGTTTCCGCAAGAGACAGGTCCAAGCCTCACTTACTACCTCAGGTAAAAGACTCCTGGGGCTCACTGAGTGAGCAGCGAACAAAACATCCATCGAGAAAAGAGGAGAGATTGACAAAAACAAAGTCTCCTCTTTTTTTCTTTTTCGGCGGATGGTGCCCAAACCTCACATCTCTAATTCACAAAAAAGATGGTTCTTTCGAGAGACAGACAACCTTTGAAGACATCCAATCCCGCACCCCAGAGAAGGTTACGGTAAGTATTCAACATAACAATGGACTTGTAAGCCTGATCAAATGTGGTCTACCCGAATATTGTGTTGCTATCGCTACTTTAGAATGGGATCCCAATGGTTTATTTATTATGAAGACCCGTTTTTCGTCTGATTGGGAGGGCAAACATGATGTAGGCAGAAAGCTTAAAGATATAGAAATCAGGACTATATGCCAAAATTTACTTTATAATGAAGTTAAAGAATGTCACCACATACACACACATCATGATGATGAAGAAGACGGTCTATTAAAACTCCTTTCGCTCGGCAATAGCGATACTGCCTTACAAATATCTCTAGCCGTTGATGAAATACAAAAGGACATAATATCGCATGTTTACAAACAATATAGCCAAGCCAAACCCTCCGGCTACACGGAGAACCTCAAGAAAATACTCGACAAAGATCCGTCGACAAACCAATTAGAGCAAGCAATTCGGGTTTTATATGAAGGTATAGGCGAATCAATCTATGGGCTTTCATTCCTTGGAATGTACGGTTCGAAAGTATTTACTGACGCAAGAATTAATGAAGAGCATATCAAATTAGAAAGTATCATGAGAAGTCTTGAAGCGTTAAAAGGAAGATATACTCTCGATTTCATGAAACGAAATCGATCTCACGTTGACATCAAACAGCTAGTGGAAGCAATTACAAAAGGGGTCACTGAGGCAGTTCTTGGTGTACTTAAAAAATAATATCATCTGCGATTCTTTCTCACAATTACGACATTTCTTAACCCATTTTATAAGATATTCTTGCCGTCCATAATTAGTATTGGCTTGCTGCACGGGGATTCGACTTTCTTTAACTGCTACCGGGTTGTTTTTGAGTGGTCCGGAGGCAAGCGGGATATCGCCTGCATCAACATCGGCTTCCTAAATGGGAGGTCCCTTACTTATTTTATGAGTTAAAGTTGGCCTTTGAACGCCCTTTGCATCAAGGCTTGAAATTGGTTCTCCAGTTCTTCGGCTTGAGCGACCATTTTTTGCTTAACCAATTCGGTTTTTCGAATAGTCTTCGCAAATTCATTTTGTAAATCAATCTTTGCAACAGGAACGGGCAGTCTTTTCAATTTTATCCCGGTAAGATGTGCAATTGTTGCCTGTGATCGCGATTCCTTGAAAGCATTTCCCTTGGAATAAAAGAACAAAACCCACTGTAAATATTCAGGTATAATTATCCTTTTATCCGTTCGAACTCTGTGTAGAGCTTTTTGAAAATAACAATTTTCTAATTGGTTTCTCCATATAGCACATCTTCCAATATCTCCACCTTCGCAAATCAATAGATCACCATCATGGAGGGAGTATCTAATTTTTTCTTGTTCATCAAAATCCATTTCAAGCAGACTTGATAAATCAAAATAAAACCACTTTACATTAGAGTTCCCTAGATACGGCTCCAAATATTTTCCGGTAATATATTGCTTGTCTCTCATTTTTCCCAAACGAGACTCCGTGATTTCTCCTAGCTTTTTCTTTTTCCATCCTTTCGGATTCCTCACCGGATCGCCAAACATCTCAAGAAACACTGACTTCAAATAATCATCCAAGAGCTTAATCGCTTGTTCGCGTTTTTGGCGAAGCATGTCAACCTGGTCAAGAATCTTAACAATTCGTTCCTGTTCTTCAAGCGAAGGAAGGGGGATTTTTATTTGTCTCGCGGCCTTCTGGTTAAGCTTTTTTACCGTGGCTCCTGTTATATAGGGTCGTATGTCGTATTGCTTTAAGACATACCCTAGATAATCAACGTCGATATTCTTCCTGGGCCTTAGAACGTGTGCGTGGTTGTTCACCCAACACTTCCCACTGACGCGATAAGCAACCCCTCTTTTCGGATCATCAAAAAACCCGCCATCTTCAGCCAGTAAGACCAGATCTTCGTCGAACAAATATTCATCGACATAATCCAAAATGCCATTAGCTCCATAGTAGGGATAAACGCCAGCCACCCGATCTTTAGCAGTCACCGGCCTTCTCATGCTGTCCAAGAAATCACATACATCGGATAATGGAACGATTCTCATCATAATTGTGGCTGTCTTAAATCTTTAATCCCGGCCACAATATCTTTTTCTAATGTTTCAATCTTATTAAGAATGATTTCGGAATCCTCATATTTCACTTCTTCATATTCCGTTTCTTTATAGCGATTGATACTCAAATCAAAATCATTCTTCTCGATTTCTTTCTTCCCAACCAAGAAAAACTTGCTACCTCGATCGTTTTCTTTTTGGCTTTTGCGATTCTTCCATTTTTCTACGATGTCCGGCAGGTCACCGCCTCCATTAATCTTAGTTCTTTTGTCATCCAGGCTGAAACCGTCGGATTGCATATCATAGAACCAGACCTTTTCCGTTTCGCCACCTTTGACGAAAATAAGGATCGCGGTGCTTACTCCGGCGTAGGGTTTAAAAACACCACTTGGCATCGAAACAATGCCTTGTAGCTCACAATCATTGAGAAGCATTTTTCTCGCTTGCTTATGAGCGTTACTCGAACCGAAAAGCACGCCGTCCGGCACAATCATGCCCGCTCGACCGCCGACCTTCAGAGAATTAATGATTCTGTTTACAAACAGAAGTTCAGTCTTGGTGGTATTAAGGGAAAGTCCTTCGTTTATATCCCCTTTATCAATACTGCCTTTGAAAGGAGGATTTGCCATGATCACATCATAATGGCTGTTTTCGTTATATTTCTTGGAAAGCGTATCTTTCTGTTCAATGTTAGGGCTCGATATACCGTGCATCATGAGGTTCATGAGTCCGATCCGGACCATGCTTTCATCCATATCATAACCGAAGAAGGTTTTTTCTTTCAGATGAGTCCACTGCTTCTCGCTGGTGAGTTTGTCTCCAAGCAGCCCGCGAGTGAGTCCATTCTCATCTATCTGCCTATGTTCTTTGCTGGTGTGCGTGGTGAGAATATGCTGGTAAGCTCCAAGCAAGAATCCGCCTGTGCCGCAAGCCGGATCACAGATAGTATCGCCGAGCTTGGGGTTAACCAGTTCGCAGATGAGCTGGATGATGTGACGGGGGGTCCGGAATTGGCCAAGCTTGCCGGCGCTGGTTATCTCAGAAAGTAGGTACTCATAGAGATCTCCCTGGGTATCCTGGAAACCTTGTCCGTTTGATTCTTGCTCAGAAATTTCTTCGAAGATTTCATCGATGATGCTCACAGCTTCGACTAAAAGGGATGGCTTTGAAATTATGAAAACGGCGTTGCCCATATGCTTGGCAAAGTGGCTCTCTTCCGTTCCCAGCGTTTTGAGAAATGGGAAGACTTTTGTTTGAATATGGAGGAGCATTTCGCCGCCTTCCATCTGCTTGAAGTGGCTCCAACGTAACTCGTTATTGGCTCCTTCGAAAATGGACTTGTAAGGTTCTCCGGTAAATTCGGCGTCGTTCTTTTTCTTAATATCGAGTTCATCGAGACGCTTCATAAAGAGCAAATAGGAGATTTGCTCAATAGCGGTAAGGGGATTTGAAATTCCCCCGCTCCAAAATTTGTCCCAAAGACGGCCTATAGCCGATTTAAGAGTTGAGTTAAGCATGATGTAGAATCCTATTGGTTAATTGTAAAATCTCTTGTTGCATGACTTGCGGGAAAAGACCCAGGAATCCTTTGGCGTGGAGCTTGGTGAAGGGCTCGCGCACTAAATCCTTTTTGGTTAATTCCCCGTTCTCGATAATAAACGTCTGAAGGGTCTGGAGGAATTGAATTTGCTTAGCGGTGAGTGTGTTGTGCTCGGCGATGAATTCAGAAAATGACTCAAATACTTTTTCCGAGAATGTAACCAACCCGCTAATGCCCATGATGTATTTAATGAGATCCAAGAATCTTACTTTTCGAGCGTCGTAGGCTTTTTGGAGGTTTTCTTCGGTCGGATACGGTTCGTATTTGGCCAAAGTATCCGCCAGTTCTTCTATTTCTTCTTGCGTGATCTCTTCGCCCTTCTTTATTTTCCGCAGAATGTCGTTATCTTCTTCCAGTTGCTTGATGAGGGCTTCGACTTTCTCCCGATACTTTTGAATGGTCAACCGTTCATGGGCCGGTCCAAATTTAATGTATTCTTTTTCTTTGGTAATATCCCGCAGATCCAGAGTAGCCTGGTCCGGCTTTATTCCTTCCTCTCGGTATTTCATGAGCGGTGCGATTCTTTGAATTAGGACTTCCAGATCCTCTTCGTTCGCCTTTGCCAGATAGTTGTTATGAAGAACATCTTCGATAAGGTCTTTTTCTTTAGCGACAACATTGACGCTAAGAGGCAAATCGGAAACCATTTCAATTATGACTTCCTGGAAAGCATTAGTCTTTTTTTCTTCATCATCGCTGGAACCGAGTTTTGCAATGGAGTAATGGAGAACCTTAAGCTCGAAACTCATTGCTTTGAAATCTTCTCCCGTGCGGGTTCGCATGAGCGGAGCAATTTCTTTTTCCAAAAAGAGTTTCCTATCTTCATTGAGCTTTTGCCAAAAGGTTGCGTCCAGTTTTTCTATTTTGCTTTTCGCATCAAGGATCACGACGTTGTTTGGAGGAAGCTTGGCGATATCTTCCTGGAGCTTCTTGATTGTCTTCTGAACAAGCGCTATGTCATTCTTTGCTTCGGCAACGTTTAATTTTTCCAGTTTTGTTTCAAAAAGGCGGACCGGTATCGGTTTTGACGGTTTATCGACTTTACCGGTTGGATTCATTTGAAAATACTCAAAGTTCTCCCAGCAATCCATGATTAAAAACTTGTCTTTTTCTTTGCACCACGGCTTTATTTTATTCTCTTCCAGAAGCCGCGTGCCTCTTCCTATCATCTGCCAGAATTTGGTGTAAGAGAAAATGGGTTTAGCAAAAACTAAATTGACCAGCTCGCGCACATCGATTCCAGTATCAAGCATGTCGACACTAATGGCGACGCGTGGGAAATCCTTGTTTATAAACTGATCGAGCAAGCCGCCTTTGCCATAAACCCGAGCGTCATCTGAGACTATCACTTTCGCAATATTGCCTTTGTGCTCAGGATAGAGATCGTCAAAAACTTCTTGAAGCCTTCTGGCGTGCTTCATAGTCATGGCAAAGAAAATCGATTTACCAGGCAAAGTTCCGCCATCGTCCTTGATGCATTCTTCCATGAACTCCTGGACGATAAGAGCATTGGTCCCTTTGTTGGTAACTTTCTTCTCCAGATCAGTGCCTTCGAAATTGATTTCAGACGGTTCCTTGCCATCGGCCAAAAGTTTCTGCTGTTCGCCTAAAGAAATATTGTCTTTTCTGATCCCCTCTTTTTGAAACTTTGTGCGGATTCTTAAGACTTCATAGTCGCTGAGATAAGGCGGTTTGTTGTTAATCGCTTCTTCATAGGAATAGGCGTAAGTTGGTATGCCGTCTTCGCAATCAAAGAGGCCAAAGGTATTGTGCTCCACAGCATCCTTGGGGGTAGCCGTCAGTCCTAGCTGAATTGTATCGAAATAGTCGAAGATGTTTTTATAGACATTATAAATTGACCGGTGGCTTTCATCGGCCACGATCATATCAAAGAAATGAGGGCTGAGCGGACAGTTATCATCTTCTATGATATTGAGCATCGTCGGATAGGTAGCCGCATATACCCGCCTATCAGTTGCAATGTCGTGCTCCCCTATTTTTGGCCAAATAGGAGCATTGGGAAGAAATTCTTTGAAAGCGTCCAGGGCCTGGTTTCTAAGCGCAATTCTGTCCACCAAGAACAAAACTTTTTGAACTCGGTTTGTTCGCATTAGAACGTCAAGCATGGCCACACAAGTTCTGGTTTTGCCCGTTCCCGTTGCCATTACAAGCAGGGCTTTTCTTTTTCCTTTATCCAAATTTTCAAATACGCTGCGGATGGCCTCAATTTGATAAGGGCGACCGGAGATGTCGCGATTAATCAGTTCTTGTGAAAGCGGTTTTTCATTCTTTCGAAGAAAGAGCATCCTTTCAAGATCCTTCTTCGTCGGGAAACCATAGACTTTTCTTGGCGGATATTTTTCGGTATCCCAAAAATAGATATCGTGCCCGTTGGTGTAATAGACAAGGGGCATGTCCTTTCCGGAGTTTTTCTGAATATTGTAGGCGTATTGCCGGGCTTGTTCCTGACCGATCCTTGCATCTTTGGATGTTTTCTTGGCTTCTACTATCGCGAGCGGATAGCCGTCGTCTCCCAACAAAGCATAGTCGGCGTATTGAAAGCCCTGGTGTTCGTGCTCAGGTTTTTCAATACCTTCCGGCAAACCAATCCAAATATCAAGTTCGGCGGTGACTTGGGCGGGGTTCTCAACGTTCCATCCGGCTTTGCCAAGGCGTTTGTCTATAATTTCTTGACGCGTTTTCGCTTCGTTAATTTTAGACATAGAATTTACTGTGAAACAGATTTATATAAGTAATAATAGCATAATACAAAGAAACACCCTAGAAAGCAACGGATAGTTATGAAAAGCAATAATGTAGAAAAGAAACGGTTATAAACAACCGTCCCTGTTTGATCTACTTTCATTTGTGATCTCAGCGGTTGAAGGCCATAATTCCCGCCGCTATCGCCTCGAACATGCGGACAAAATACGGATGCTTATGTTTCCTCTCTTTCCGAAGGTCATTAGCCAAGAACTTGTAGCGTGCGACAACGCATTCCGCCAGAGCCATTTTGTTGGCTACTCCAACGCCAAATGACGCCTTTACATCACTCAGAGAATAATGCCACGTTTTGATCCGTTTTTTCTTTGCAAGTCTCTCGATGGATTTTGCCAAGCAGTTAAGATGCCTGGAGCTTCGCGAAGGGTGAAGCTTCTTTAGCGCAAGCATGCCCACGCCATATTGCCGTATCAGTTTTTCCAGGGTGGTTTCCACGTTTCTCATTTTTCCCGGACACCATTTTCCCTTAAGAACTTTGATACCCCAGTAAACCAAATCCTCCGACTCAAAAACAGCAATCCCGAAATATTTTGTTCCGGGATTAACTGCCAGGATAGTAATTGACTCGTGAAACATATTTTTGGGCAGGGGTAAAACAGGACCATGAGGCTGTTTTCTTTATTTATCGGCCTTTGCCCTATTTTACCCCATATGTTGAATTCCGCTAATTGCCTACTCCGGCAATCTTCCCCTCCTTGCTTCCAATTCATCTCTCCGGACTTGAATTTCTCTTCGGACTACTCGAAGAAGACTAAAATACAGAGCGTCTACCATTGTATGATAAAGCGCTGCCAGACGAAAAATATTAACCGGGCTGGGAAAGCGTGAACCTTTTTCCCAGCGAGAAATCATCCCGGCGTTTTCAACTCCTAAGAAGAACGCTACTTGCTTCTGAGTGTAGCCGCTCATCTTCCGAAATTTCCTGAGGTTGTTGGGGATCGTTTTATAATTGTAACCCGCTTTTTCCTCCTTCATTTTTTTACCCCCTCTTATGCTCCCAAGGATAGCACTAAATTTTCAGATGATTAAGGGAGAGCTTCTTGCCTCATTAGGCAAAACGCAATCACAATAGTCCTGCTACGGACCTCAAAGCGGAATCACATCTGCGTCAGTTTGCTTAGGCGCACCCTTTTGCCTCTTTGGGCAACTTTTTGGTTGCCCTTTGTGCCACATAGTGCCGTCTTTCTTACTCGTGGCATCTCTCATACTATGGATATATGAACATGGAATCAAATGCGTTCTCGGGGGATTGCAAACCAAAATATGAACTGCGATAACACAAAACTTATCGAACAATTTTTTGTGAATGCCCGCATTACCGACGAGCTTTGTGCTTCGTCGATTGAAAAATACCGCGACTCCATCAAGAAATTCTTATTGATTTGTGAGAATAAAAAAATTGCCGACCTTGAGGACGGCGATTTCCGATTATTTGTCCTCAGAATGAAGGACAACGGCGCGAGCAATTCCAGGATCAGCAATGTCATTGCCGCCATGAAGAATCTAGTTGGTTATCTCCAAAAAGAACGGCTGATCGGCTTCAAGGTTAACTTGGATAAGATAAGGAAACCCAAGATACCACGAAGGGAAGTGAACCACTTGACGGTGGAGGAAATTAAGATGCTTTTAGAAACGATAAAGAGAGATCTCGAAGACGGCGAAATAATCAGAAAGGTTAGGATGATGGCGCTTATCATGATTCTTCTTCAAACCGGAGCGCGAGTTGGCGAGGCACTCTCTATTAAAGTTAAAGATATTGACCGGATAAATATGGAGATCCCAATAATCGGTAAAGGATCAAAACCGAGAAGCCTCTACTTGTCTCCGTATACACTCTATTGGATCGACCGATATCTTTCGATCAGAAATACCGACCAGAATTTATTATTCTTGACGCTTGACGGAAAGTCAAAGTGGAGCCAAACCGATGTAGGCAGATCTTTTCGAAGATACCGGAACAAATCCGGAATTACCAAGCATTTTGTTCTTCACACCCTGAGACACACAACTGCCACCCAGCTTTCCGACAAAGGGGTTCCCATGAATTGCATTCAGCATATCCTGGGACATTCCCGGCTTGAAACGACGATCAAATATTACATAGGCGCGGCGGAAAAAAGCAGGGCCAAAGAGGTTATGCGGGACGATTATTACAGGTTTATTCCCAAGGAGATGCTGGGATAGATTATATAGATGATGCTGTAGAACCCCTACGCTGTCGATGCTGATGGCTTATTGTCGTTTCTTGCGTCAATAAGGACGATATACTTTTCGCCTGCTAATCCTAGTTCCGACAATACTTTTCTCACCTTTGTCTCTTCTTCATCGGTGAAGAACAAGATAGCCTTGATTGCTTTATCTGTGTCATGCGCCCTTTTATAAATCTCCACTTGCTTTTCCAAATTCTGCCTCAGCTTTGTATTGCTTGCAAGCTTGAACTCCACTAGCGATTTATCCGCAGCACCCCTTGATATTTTGAAATCCACCGGACCCCTACCTTCATTTGCTTCCCGTGACACATCGGAGGGGGTTGCAAACCAAGTCAATCGAAACATGATTTGAATGTCTGATTCCCTTTTGATGGGCTGCCCTTTCACATAAAATATGCGATATCCATCTTTATTCTCTATGACGTTCTTAAGGAATAGAACCCTTTGAAGCGCTTCTTCGAGGGTATCTGCGGCTGTTTCATAAAAGCCTGATTCCTGAAATAGCGATAGGATAAATGAAGAAAGCTCCGTAACAAAAAGTTCTTGCGTCTCGAAAACGCGCTCCTTGCTTATCGATTTAGCTTCTTCTCCGTGCTCCTCCTTATAACGAATATAGTAATCAATAAACACCGGGTATTTTGAAATCACCGCAGAAATAGCGGCCGCTATATCGGACTTCAAAGGCGCTTTTGTGCCTCTCCCATTTTTCTTTCTTTTCGGAGGTGGTAACTTAGCAAGAAAATAGAAATTCATCTGGTCTCTGAGTTCGACATTCGAGACTGATGCCATGATATTATTAAATCTATCGATAATGTCGCTCTTGTTAATCCAGGTCTCGTCTTTTGTAAGCATGTCTTTAGGTGTCAGTAAGACAAAATCGTTGTTGTATGAAGGAAGATAGAATGTGCCATGATTCCAAAGAGCTGTTTCGAAATCAAAACTGACCTTAGGAATCTTATAGGTTCGGCATTTGGTCGGATCGATATATGTCTGGGCAAACGTTTGCGTATATTGAAGAAGATATTCTTTTATGAGATTGACTGTGAAATCGCTGATATTATCCCGCCCGACACCATTCTTGACTAAACAGAGTTTCTCAAGGTGGCTGCTCTTTGTGATTGTTTCCTGGCCAAAATCAGTAAACAGCGTATGAAGGTTTCTGTTTAATGCTTCGGCAAAATCCATCCCTAGACCGCTACCCCCATTTCCAACAAGACTATAGCCGAACCAATTTTGTCTGACTTCCGAAAAAATAAACCATGATTTTAACAAGCCTTGCCGTATACCTTGCTCAATCGATTTGTCGCGAAGAAATGCCACATAGTCAAGAATCTGCTTGTGCAAGTCCTGATATCCAGATTTTGTGCTATTAAATAAGAGAAAGGGATCTATAAATAACGGCAAATCGTTGATAAGCGAAATATTAAAAGCTCCATAATGCTCGATCACATCTGGATCAACATCGAAGATATCTGAAAAGTATACGTTCATATCGTTGACCATACGCATGCCCCGCAGTTCACTTGTAATTCGAGAGTATCCCTGCCTTGTATTATTATATTATTAATTATTACATAGCCTACGGTAATATCAAGTCTTTTATGCGATGTGTATCAGTTCACAAAATTCAAATACTGCCGGTGCGCTTTCTTTGCTTGTTCTTTATCGACACCAAGATAATACTTACAGGTGGTATCCAGTCTTTCATGGCCGAGGATCTCCTTTACATGAACTATCGGGCAGCCATTGAAAACAAGATTAGTGGCAACGGTGTGCCGAAGAATGTGGGGTGTTAACTTTTTGTCGATCCTGGCAAGTTTTCTGTGCCGGTCGAAGAATCTCCAGATATCATCCCGGTGAAGTCTCGCAATGGGCCTTTTTGTTACAAATACGGCTTCGTGAGAATCATCGCGAGCTTCAAGATATCTTCGCAGCCAGTCCAGGGACCTTTGGGTAAAAAATACTCGCCTCTCTTTATTGCCTTTCCCGACAATTTTCGCTTCTTTTCGGTTCCAGTTTATGCTCTTGCGGTTAAGCGACAAAGTTTCGCCTATCCTCATTCCGGTCCCCAAGAGCACTTCGACAAGCACCCGGAAACGGAATCCGTTCCATGTTTTTACGTTTATAGTTTTAATAAATCGTTCTATTTCTTCCTTGGTTAAAAAGATTACTTCTCGTCTGTATCTTTTTGGAGGCCGGATTTGCTTTGGAGCTACAGTGGAAAGCTTGAGAAAGTCCTGGCAGTAAGATAGAAAGCTCCTCATCGCGTAGACCACGCTGGATATCCTGGCTTCGCTTACCCCTCTGTCCATCATGACTTTTTTAAGATGAACAAAATCCTGGACCTCCAGATCTTCAACCGGCTTGTCTCCTATGTCGCGTATGAAGCACCGGAGGGAATCCTTGTATTTTATAATCGTCTGCGGAGAGAAGTTTAGCTCGTATCTCGCATACTCTAGGAAGTCTTCCATGAGGTCGGCGATTGTCTGATTTCGCCGCGCGTCTATTCCCTGGTCTGCCATGCTTTCTACGGCGGTTTGTTGCTGGTTAAAGCGTGCGTCTATGCCGTAGAATGCATTTCTTTCTGCGGCGGTTTTTTGGGTTTTCATAAACAAAAAACTGCAACCAAATAGTTACAGTTTTGCTCTCAATTTTTTGTGATTAGTCCTGAGTCTATGCATACCCTTGTACAAGAGATATGACTACCAATTATTTGGCTTGGTTAAGCCCTTGCTGTTCCTATTGGCGAACCAATAAGTCGACCAGCTGATCTTGACCACACTGCTCCATTTCCAACTATGAGGAAGGAAATGTTTTTGTGAGCAATGCTCTAGGTCAAAATCGGTATCTCCCTAGAAAGGAGGTGTTTGAGAAATACTAGACACATGGCTTTTACCGCTTAAAATAGAGATTTTTTGCCTGTAACGATTTGGGCAAAATTAATGATGAATTATTAAAGGTCTTTCTAGTGTATTGTAGATTGTTCAGATGGCAAAGGCGGTGCTTGTTGGCGCAGTAGACACAAATCTTTCACGGTAAAATGTTCAAGGGAAAACAGAAGCCTGTTTCTATTATACGCCCAATCAGGAAATGTGCAAAGCTGATATTTTAGCTAGCTTGTGTTTTGTTAGGTGTCCGTTTTCCTTCGCCCATAATTTTAGTTTTTTGAAGTATATTTTCTTTTCTTCAAACAACTTTGGATTATTTTTTTGGATGCTCTTGTAGAGTTTCCTTTCATTCCTAATCCACAAATCATAACCTTGCATTTCTATGAATTGTTTGTCCTGACGCTCGATCTGTGCTCTAAACTCGGTTTCAGTGATATCCGGTTGATCGTTTATCCATTTTATTACTTCAATCACATCAGGATCGTTATCACTTATTTCCTGTAAGTCGGCAAGCATCTCTTTTGAAATTATTTCTTTTATCCGCTCTACCTGGTGAGGTTCGATAAACCCGCCCATTGGCCCATTGAGTCCAAACTTCTCCTCTATAGGAGTATATTGAAGACCTACTGGATACTTCAAGACGTGAAATATGCTGATTATCTCCACTACTCTTTGAGTCAATTCTAACCATTTCGTCAAGGACATCTCGTTAAAGCTATTCACATTTGACTGGTGCTTGTTGAGTTGCCTGCTCGAATAACCAAAACCCTTTGTATGGGAAAAGTCAGACAACTCTCCATAAAGAGCTGATGTTTTTTCAAAGAGATTTTGTTTATCATCAAAGGTTCTTATATTTGAGTTCCTTTTCAATTTTGTGAATACCCTTTTTCGAAAAGGGGTGGACTCCATAGATCTTAACCAGTTTTGAATATCAATATGACTCTGATCGTCAATATCCCAATAAACTGAAAGTAGACCTAGCTCAAGAACATTCCGCAATGAGCTGATGGCGTGTTTATAGAATCCGAGTTTGCACAAAACAATCGAGCATTCCAGCTCATATTCTGCTTCAGCGATCGGAAAAATATGACCCGACCAAAAAGTTTCCAGCGTCTCAGGCAAGAGTTGGAAAAGAGAGCGAAATATCCAATTATCTTCTTCTATCCTTTCCCCCGTTTCCGGATGTTGTTGCAAATACTCATTAGTCTCATTTAATATCTGTAATATGAGCTTATCAGAATGAAGAAGAGACAACATATTTTTATGAGCGGTTTTCTTGGGCATAATTTCGTTGTCAGAAATTGGGATGTTTTATATTAACGTAAAATGGTCCACTTCTAGCTATACAATAACCGTTTTGAATAATAAAACATTCGATCCAATGACGGCCTGTGTATTCGCTACGTTCCCAATTTATATGTTTATCAGAACTCAGGCCTCCTTTTGGAAGACGTCCCTTGGAAAACTCACCCCGCAAGCACTTTTCCCGTTCAGCGTGCTGACCCGTGTTCACTACTTGCCAATAAACTTCATACGGTTCACGCGCGTTTGTTTTCGCTATGTACTTCAATCTAAGATTATTTCCAATTCTCACATTGGAATTGATTCCTCTAAATTTGGTTCGCCCGTCGTGCGAGTATAAATATGCATCTATCCGAACCCCGATTGAATTATTTAATGCCTCTCCCCGGCAGCCAGGAATAGCAGTTACAGGTTGTCGATGAGTATAGCTGCCAAGTACAAAAGTTGTTGTGGGCGATACGGCTTTTCCTGTATCTTTATCAGACAGAGAGAAATCATCCCCAAAAACTTTCCTCCATTTCGTCAAGCTTTCGTCCAGATCATCACATGTGTATGCATCATCCACTTTCTTTCTTATATCCTGGACCTTATTCTTCGATTCGATAAACTTATCGTGATCCCAATGCCTGGCAAACTTCTCTGCGCTTAGTGCCGGATTGGCTACGATTGGGAGTTCAGAATAAGCTTGAAGAAAATCATCGATTCGTCCAATTAGAATTTTCAACGCTGTCGGTAAATCGACAAATATTCCACTATCTCCGTATATAATCTGATTTCCCATGATGGTCGTAAGCAAAACCGATTTCATAGGAAGTTTTTTGCGATCCCTAACATATTTCATTAACTTAACGCAATCGGTCAAATAACTGTCTCCAGCGGTCCGACAACAACTCTCAAACCAGATTGCATATCCATCAGCGTCTGTAATCTCACAAACGTTATCCGGACGGTTCATTACATAAAAAAGCTGATCCACCTCTATACACGGAACAATATCTATATGAAAGTCGCTTTCATAATCCAAGGTAACACAACGCGATTTTCCTCTCTTATCAACGATGTCCTTATAGCGGTCTGTCTTTTTAAACTCATTGTGAAGATTCTCTAAATAGTCTTTGGGTTCCCAGCCATCATAAACCTTTAGTTCATAAAGTAGATCAACATCAAAATCATTATCGTCGACGGGCTTGGTGGTGGTGCCTTGTCTGACCGACCCCTGAGGGGTCACTTTCTTGAAGTTATCACCAAACAGTTCGTTTCCTTCAAGGAAATCACGAACAACCTGAATACCCGTTTTAATACGGTCTTGGCGGTCTTTGTTTAGCGTGACTTCGCCATCTACAAATTCTTTAAATGAGTTTATTAGTTTCATTGAACTAGTGCCTTTATTTTTTGACTGTTATGTGTGAAATCGTGGTCCGCTTTGGATTTCAACAAAGGAATCATGCGTGGATCATCCATCGCAAGCGAATCGTCACTTTCAAAATTAATTCTCAAATATCTGTCTTCGGGAAGCATAAGCTGAACCATGTTTTGCGAAGCTACAGATTGTAGATTTAAAAAAAGCGATACTAAGTTGAGAGGATTCCAATGAATTAGGCCCCAAGCTTTTCTTGCTCGTGCCGGGTCATAATACTTCTTGCCTATACCAGTGCCGATGGACAAGATTTTCACTTCTGCAATCGGAATTTTGAGCTTTCCTGTAGCTTCAACGAGGCCGACAAGTGCCGGATTATTTGCCCAAAGTCCACCATCGCTCAACATATACTCATCTACCTTTTGAGGATCAAAATATATCGGCGCAGAACATGAAGCAAGAATAGCGTCCTTGATTTTCACTTTGGTATCCCTCACAAATTCATCAAGATAATTTGATTTGAAAACGTGGACGGTTCCATTGGAGATATCGGTAGCCGGAATTAACAATCTGGTTCCGGTTTCCGATAAGGTTCTTTCCTGAAAAACCCTTGCAAGATGCTCGCTCAAACCACTCTTGCAATACTTACTTCTGATTATCCCGTAATCTCCCAGCAGATTCTTCTTGAATATGTTCTGTCCTTCTTTTTCATATAACTCGACTATTTGTTTTA
>Ga0351928_1048_pt1 | contig 20500 bp, 20 predicted proteins | sample BONcelHT113001E8_FD_206858 | JGI IMG/M metagenome (GOLD analysis project Ga0351928, IMG submission 206858) | Enriched cells from coal bed in the Powder River Basin, Montana, United States - BONCAT cells T11 rep2 HSBNCT.T11.300.1.E8 ... | reverse complement strand
ACGGCGGCCATCCGCCCATTGACCCTCAAAAAGACGGGGCTTTCCGACTGGATGTAGATGTCGGAGGCATCCTCCCGGATCGCCCTGTCGATGATATCGTCGAGAAAGTTGTCCATATCTACCTGCAGCGCAGCCATTCGGCGCCAAGGAGATAGGCAAGGTATCTCCTCAAAACGCCCGAGCGGCTGCACCCCCTCTGCCTGATCTCTTCCTTTCGTTTCCCCCGTGCAAAGATATACAGGGCAATAGACCCGCATATGCCCGTCGTGATGACAAACACACCAATCTCCTCCGAGATATACGACAGAATCGATGCAATGCCGTTGCCCAACATTGCGGGGCAAATGCATATGATCAGGTCCTCAAGGGATATATTGAGCCTCGGCACGATGATGGCGCTGTTTATGTTCTGATAGTCGCGACGTGTCCCTGGATCCATGGCGGTCTATCCCGCGCTCGCCGTCATCGTCGCCTTGATGATGCCGAGGATAGCCGAGGTCGAGACGAGGCAGCCGCCGAAGGCAACCTTCTTCCACGCTCCCTGGGCGCCCTGGGGGTTGTTGTCCTTGTTCGCCATCACCACGAAACCCCATATGATGAGGCCCGTCCCCGCACAAAAGGAGACCGCCAGCAGACCGTACATGATTATGTTGGCAAGGTTGCTCAGGAACTCCCCGGCATCGGTGGTCTCCTGGGCCCACCGGCTCTCGTTGAATGTCTGCGCCCATCCTTCCCGGGTAAGTATGGCGCTGAACAACAGGCACGGTGCGCCGGGAAGGCACAACCTGTACAGGCTCCTCAATCGGGCCGCCCCCATCTTCATTGATGCAGGAATCATGTTACCTCCTCTCTTCCTTTTTCAATATGTCCGCAAACATCGCTCTCTCATCGTCAGACTGGAAATAGATGTCACCCCGGTCAAACGAGAGGCCTCCATAAAGGCACCTCTCGACAGTGGCCTTGAAAGACACGGAAACGTACGCAACAAGGCCTCCGCTCACGACGAGTTGGAGCACGGTGATCACATGAAGGCCCGCAGGGCCCTTCGAGAACGCTTCGATGGCGATGCCGTATCCACCGGCACAGAAGGCCATGAGCAGAGCGATGAGTCCCGCCATTTTCAGCCACATCGTAACCCTTTTCTGTTTCGACATAAGGGGGATGCAGTGATCGAGGCTGACATCCTGTCTCTTGCCGTCGGAGGTTCTGAAGACCAGTTTCTCCCTGTCTCCTCCCTCCCGTGCGTGAAACATTATCTTCCTTTGAACCGGCACCGGGATCCTTTCGTCAAGTCTACCCGGCAGGTATCTGACAAGCATTGTTAACTCCTATTCCACCCGGATCGCCTGGCGGCCAAGTTTCCTGTAGAATGACATCGCCACGTCGCACTTCGCCTTAAAAGCTTTCCCGATCACCGCCCATTTCCCGCCATCGCCGTGAGGCGCTGTTGTCAGGAAGACGTCGTCAGGCTTCCGGGAACCGCCGACGAATTGAAAAGCCTCCGCCTCCGTGGCGAAGGAATCTACCAGGAAATAGCAGAAATTGGCCCGGTCCCTGCCGAGCCAGCCTTCACCTGATTCATCGGAAACGAACTGAGGCGGTGAGACGATCTTCCAGACGAGAGTCGGCGCAGAGTAGCTGCTTCCGTCCCTGCTTATCTTCGCCGGGTTGTATATAAGCCTCACCTGTGCCGGCACGATGGCCCCGCCCTTCGTCAATTCGAGATAGAGTAGCTCATCGCGGTACCTCCGGACGAAGTCCCGCAAGCGTTCATCCATCTCCTCCCTGCAGAGGCGGGAGCCTTCCCGTCTGCCTTGCTCTCTGCCTTCTTCCCGCGCGATCCGCACGGCTTCCGACTCGATGACATCCTCGGGCACCGCCCTGATGGTGGGGGCGCATCCGGCTCCCCCGAGGAGGACCCCCGCCAGGGCCGTGATTCCGATGAGCGGGAGAAGGAGCATGTTTCTTCCCATGCCCACTCTCATTCTCCACGCGTCTTCCGGTCACTGGCGGCAGGCACGCCGGTCACCGCCGTCCCGGCTTTCTGCTGAAACTGGGATGGATATTCCACCGAGAAGGACCTTACGAAGGCGATCTGCCGCGAAAAGGCGTGCATGAGGGAGAAACCGCCGGCGTCGGCAACAGACCCCTGCGGTCTCTCCCGGACTTCCGCCACGAGCGGCGATATGGAGCCCCAAAGCAGTACAAAAATAGTCGCACAGCAGCTAACGGCCGTTCGTGAACGTCTTGCCATCGGCTACCCTCCTTACAGTTATATCCCGGCCCCGCGAGGCCACTACACTTGTCCCATTGCCAAGGTCCAGAGCGAACTCCGCATCTCCCACGGGCATCATTTTTCCGGCGATCATGAAGACATGAAGCTCCGGCCTCACGAGCTTCATCATCCGTATGAAGGGATAGGCCGTGAGATTCGTCAGTGACGGCGACCTGCCCGCGAGGAGGATATCTTCGGCGGTTCCCCTTTCGGGGATGCGCTGTGTCGTGATGACGCGCACCATTGCGTCGGTTATGTCAGTCCCTCCGCGCAGACCTTCCCGCCTTACGTTGACGGTAAGGTCTGCCTCTCCTGATGCTCCATCCTCGACGAGCAGGTAATGGTGGGGGACCTGCTCCCCTTGTGTTCTTTCGAAGACGATAATGTTGGTTGACTTGAATTCTCTAACCGGAAAAATAATGAGAGAACCGCCCCTCGTCTCGATGTTGAATTTCTCCCTGGCGCCGATCGCGATATCATCGACGCTGAAACTGTAAGGGAGATTGATGACGCTGCCATACCCGTATGCGAGACGGATGGTGGGCACGACACCCGGCGTTTCATCGATGTCACGCTCCCTCACGCGCGACAGTTCCCGGTCCTTTTCAATAAGCGGTTTCAGTCGCTGCGCCTTCTCCTTCAACTCGAGTATGTCCTTCTCGGGAAGATCGAAGGGAGGGACAAGGATCTGCCCTTCCGCCTGTTGCTTCGGCGTCTCGGAAGACTGCTCCGGTGCGGCCTCAACCACCGGCAGGCTCAGAGAAACGGACAATATACAAACCGAAAGGGTTTTCCACACTGCGCACTCCTTTATGCAGTTTTATTTCGTATGTCTTCACTTTAAGGTCTTCGCTTGCCGCCTCTTCTCCGACAACGCGGACGGCATTGAGCTTGACAGAGGCACGGATGACCGCCTCCCTGCCCCGTATCTTCGAATCCTTGAGGCCATTCCACTCGGCGGTGACGATAAGCTTCTGGTCCGACAGGGACTTGAGGTAATTGTCCCGGTACGGCTCGTAGAAGGCTTTGAAGGAGGCGGAATCGAAGCGCTTCGATACCCGGCTTATCCGGCCCGCGAGATCGCTCGGCGATCTCACCTCCACGTAAGTCCAGCCGAGGATGTCCCGGATCGCGTCCCTGCAGAAGACCTCAAGCTCCGGCCAGTGAATCCTGTCCGGGTCGTCGACGCGGATCAGGGAGGGCCTGCCCGTGGAATCCATGAAGACTATCTTGTCCTTTCCTCTCCCGGCAGCCACAATGATGATCGAAGCTACCACCATGACGATGCTGAGAACCACCGTGGCCGCAGGGATAATGAGGAGGGCCCTGGACGTGAGTTTCAGTCCCCGGAATATGCCCATCTCTATTGCAAGGGCCTCGACGCCGTCGGGCACCGGACCCTTCTTCCTCTCTTTCCTGAAAACCGCCATCCATCTCCTGCTATATGATAAATAGCACCGTCGAACATCTGGCTATTTGTGCTCTTGAGGATTTGAACCCTTGACAGGCTGTTGACAAAGTCGTTTCTGAAGCTGGTTCGTGCTCTTTCGTCATTCCGGCTTTAGGCAGGTGTCTTCACTAGCGGAAGCGACATCCAGAAAATATGAGGGCTCGAAGAACCTCTGGATCCCGGATCGAGTCCGGGATGACGATAAAGAAGGATTTATCAACAGCCTGATAAACTTTAGGACTTTTGAACCGCTTCTATGAACGAATTGATTACAAAACTGATCGGCAACGCGCAGACCATGGTTTCCCCCATGATGCCCGTCCTCGGGACTTTTCTCATCATCAGGGGCCTCATGCGTCTTGCCAACGGAAATGACGCCGCGAAGGGAGGGACCGGCGGGGGAAAGATGATCGTCATTGGGTCCTTCCTGACGTGCTACAAGCTGACGTCGTGGATCGTTATCTCCACCCTCACCCGATGCGGCCTGTATCTGGGCAGCGCCGGTCTGTAGATCCTCGCCCGTTTCGGACATCTCCCTCCGTCTTTTTCACATATTTCATCAGCCTCAGCTCCTTCACGCCGCCCTTCGGGGGAATATAGCGCGTTTTGAACCGCCTCACTTCATCCCCGGCAAAGATGTATCCTTCGCCGACCCTGAGGCCCGCCAGGTCTCTCATCTCTATGCGGCTGCCCTTTTGAAAGGCATAGGTGCCGTCCCAGTTGCCGAGGCTCTCCACCATGGCGCTGGCGCTGCGAATATTGGGCATCATGAAGTAGGATTCACCTGCACGCTCCCCGAGGAATTTTGCCGTGTCCGTGTCCTCCACCTTCATGACGATCTTGTAATTGGTATTGCCGATGAGCCGTTTCGCGTCCGTCTCCGACGCCTTGAAAAGGGATGCAAGCTCCTGAACGGATATAATGACGCCGAAACCGAGAGAGCGCCCCTGGGCAAGGATGGTATCGAAGCCCTCAACGGCATAGGAACCGTATTCGTCGGCAATAAGAGTGAAGGGTACCGAGGGCCGGCGGCGGCGGACATCGCGTCGTATCTCTTCGTAATTTCCTTCCACCTTCGTTCCGAGGGCCGTCGTCAGGGCAATCTTGAATGCGTTGAGAGTGAGTCTCCCCAACGCTTGAAGCGTCGATATCGAATACGACAGGGAAGGGAGGAGAACGACGAGGATGCGGCTGTTTGAAACCACGTCGACCATGTCGATCTCCGGCGCGTCGGTGTCGAAGATCCTGTTAAACGTCCCGGCAAGAAGATCCAGAGGAGCGCCCCACTGCTGAACGAAGAATGCGTATTGCCTGAGCGCCTCTCCGGCCGCGGGAGACATTCTCCCCTGGCCCTTGTTGAGATACTCCTCCCAGCCGGGCAGGTCGCCGAGCAGTGCCCTCAGGCGGGCCTTGACCGGTTGGCCGTCGACGTACAAAGGATATCTTTCGTCGGCCTCCAGGGCCAGCAGTTCATCGAATGAAAGATGCCTGCGCACCTCCGACGGTGTGAGAACATATTCCCCGAAAACCTCCGCATGATCTCTTCTGAAGACAAGCTGGGTAAGGACCGCTTTCATGAGTATCTTGCCCCTTTCCTGCCAGTAGACCTGGTCCCCCTCGGCCTGCTTCAGGAAACCTGTCATGATCTCGGCGAGAAAATCGGCGTCGCCGTAGGTCATGAAATTGAAGGTGTGCGACTGCGAAGGGTTGAGAAAATTGAGGACCAGCAAATCCTCCACGCGGTCGCATTCCTCGATGATCTCGTAGAGGACCTCGTAGGTGTCGGTGACGTCCGACTTCCCGTCGATGAAGCAGAACCCTCCCCCAAGTCTCATGATGGAATCGGCGATGCTCCTGATGGCCGTCGTCTTGCCGGAACCTGTCGTACCGATGATCATCCCGTGGCGGGTCAGCTCCGCGATGGGGAGCATGACGGGCAGGCCATAGTGGTCCTTCCCGAGAAACACGGCGGCCTCGCCCTCGCGGCGCGCGAAAACCGGGGCGGGTGAATTCGTCGATGCCATGAGCTGCAGGACAAGCCCGGCACCGAAGAGGCACAGCGCCGCAAAGGGACTCAGAAGAACCATGGCCACGGAGACCGCAGTCATCACCCAGGGATTGACCCATCGGATCTTCAACCACGTCTCGGGACGCAGCCGCGAGGCAGGGGCTATTCTCGCCCGGTGCGCCCTTTCATCAATGGAACGTCCCATGTCTTTGGGAATAGCAAGGGAAAATGGTTCCAAGTGCAAGGTTCAGGGTTTCAGGCTCAGCCACCTTGCCCCGTTCGCGCGTGCCGCGGGCCCATCCGTACGTATGCGCGAAGCGCAAAACCCTGAGACCTGCGACCTGCGACCGTCTGCGCGAAGCGCAGACTATTGCTCGCGGGGCGAAATCATGGTACATTTTGACGGTCCAGCAGTTCCGTTCGCAGGCATCGAACATATATCTCTGTTGAAGGAGTAATCATGCTGTTTTCGAAAATGTTCATCCCCACCGTTAAGGAAGACCCGAAGGAAGCCGAGGTGGCAAGCCATCGCCTCATGCTGCGGGCAGGTTTTGTCAGGCGTCTGGCGTCCGGTGTTTACACCTGGCTCCCGCTTGGCCTCAGGTCGCTCAGAAAGGTGGAGCAGATCATCCGCGAAGAGATGAACAAGAAGGGTGCTCAGGAGATCCTCATGCCCGCCGTCCAGCCGAAGGAGCTCTGGGTCGAGAGCACGCGGTGGGAGAAATACGGCAAGGAGCTCCTGCGCTTTGCGGACAGGAACAACCGCGAGCTCTGCCTCGGCCCCACCCATGAGGAGGTGGTCACCGACCTCGTGAGGAGAGAGGTGAAGTCCTACAAGGACCTCCCCGTCAACCTCTACCAGATCCAGAACAAGTTCCGTGACGAGATCCGGCCCCGCTTCGGGATCATGCGCTCCCGCGAATTCTCCATGAAGGACGCCTACAGCTTCGACGCCGACGAGCCCGGAGCGGAGAGAAGCTACAAGGATATGTACGAGGCATATGTCAGCATCTTTACACGGTGCGGGTTCAGGTTCCGCGTCGTCGAAGCCGATACCGGCCAGATAGGCGGGAGCTTTTCCCACGAGTTCATGGTGCTCGCCGACACGGGCGAGGACATCATCATATCCTGTGACGCCTGCGGCTACGCAGCCAACCTCGAGAGGGCCGAAGTGGGTTTTGCGGAAAAGGCCGCCTCCTCGAAAAAAGGTCTTCACAGGCGCGTTGAAACTCCGAACCAGCGGAAGATAGAGGAGGTTTCCTCCTTCCTCGGGATAACACCCGACAAGCTGCTGAAGACGATCATCTACAACACCGACAAAGGGACGATCGGCGTCCTCGTCCGGGGCGACAGGGAAATAAACGACACGAAGTTGAAGAACCTTCTCAAACTCGATGAACTGGAGCTTGCCGACGAGAGAACCATCGAGGAGGCAACGGGCGGCCCCTTGGGCTTCTCGGGCCCCATCGGGCTTTCCATACCCCTTTATGCAGACATGGACCTCAAGTTCATGGATGATTTCGTGATCGGCGGCAACGAACGCGACGTCCACGTGGTAGACGTCAACGTCGGCGATTTCACGGTCAAAGGCTTCTACGACATAAAAGTGGCCGTCGCCGGCGACAGGTGCCCCCGGTGCGACAGCGGGACACTTGTTACGACGCGGGGTATCGAGGTGGGGCACATCTTCAAGCTCGGTCTCAAGTACAGCAACGCAATGAACGCCACCTTCCTCGACAGCGAGGGCAAGGATCAGTTCATGGTCATGGGCTGCTACGGCATCGGTGTCGGCAGAACCGTGGCGGCCGCCATCGAACAGGGGAACGACGAGAACGGCATGATACTGCCCCTGCCGATAGCGCCCTTCGAGGTGGATGTGCTGCCCGTGAACACGACCCATGCCGAAAGCATGAAGGTCGCGCGGGAGATATACGAGGAGCTTCTGGCAAAGGGCGTTGACGTGGTCCTTGACGACCGCGACGAACGGCCCGGCGTCAAGTTCAAGGACTGCGATCTTATCGGGATACCCCTTCGAATCACGATAGGCGAACGGGGTCTCAAGGAAGGCATCGTAGAGATAAAACGACGGGACGGCAAGGAATTCGAAAAGGTGCCTGTAGCAGAGGCGGCCGGGAGGGTCACAGGTTATGTTGAAAACGCTAAACGTCGCTGATCTTACGCCGAAGGAAGAGATAGCGGCACGGATCGACAAGCTCCGCAAGGGGATGATTGATAAGGGCATCGAGCTCGCCATCATCCTGCAGAACGTGGACATCTTTTACTTTACGGGGACGCTCCAGCGCGGGGTCCTCGCGGTCTCGGCGGAGCACGGACCGGCATTTTTCGTCGAGAAAAGCATCTACCGCGCCGGGATGGAGACACCCCTCGACATCATCCCCATAAAACGGGATAAAGAGGTCAAGGACCTTCTCATTGAAAAGAATATGCTCCACGGAAGATGCGCCATGGAGCTCGACGTCGTGCCCGTCGCGATCTGTGAACGATGGAAATCGCTCCTCGGCAAGGACAGGATGGAAGACCTGTCCCCGATCATCAGGGACGTGAGGCTCATAAAGAGTGAATTCGAGGTCGCCCAGTTCAGGAAGTCGGGCGAGATCGTGGAGCACGTCTTTGAAAAGGCGAAGGACATCGTAAAGGCCGGGATGCGGGAGGTCGATATCGACGCCGAGCTTCTCGCCGAAGGCAGAAGGCGGGGCCACCAGGGATTCCTCAGGATGCGGGGTCTCAACCAGGAGATGATGAGCGTATATGTCACCCATGGATACTCCACGACGATCACTTCCGGCGCTGATGTACCCATATCCGGGCTGGGTGTGACCCACGCCATCGGCCAGGGAGCCTCCATCAACGTCGTGAAAAACGGGATCCCCGTTATAGTCGATTACGGCGGCGGTTACAACGGATACATCACCGACGAGACACGGGCATATGTGTCGGGACCGATGAAGGAACTCTTTCAAAAACCTTACGAGGTAGCGCGGGACATCATTCATGGGACGATGGATCTCGCCAGGGAAGGCACTGATGCCACGGAGGTCTTCACAAAGGCCATGGACCGCGTCAAGGCTGCGGGCCTGGAAGAAAATTTCATGGGCCACGGGGAAGGCCAGGTAAGTTTTATAGGCCACGGCCTCGGCCTCGAGATCAACGAACTGCCCGTCATCACGCCGCGGCACAATATGATCCTTAAAGAAGGCATGGTTTTCGCTTTCGAACCGAAATTCATCTTCCCCGGGGAAGGCGCCATCGGGATCGAGGTGGATTTCGTCGTCAGAAAGAACGGACTGGAGAGAATAACAAGTACGCCTCTTGATATAGTGTACGTTTAAGGCTTCTCGTCCCACGTTTCATGTTTCGTACTGAAGATCTTCCTGTCCTTCGGGCATGTGACGCATACGTCATGCCGGGCCTCGGCGGGGCCAAACGGATGGCTCGGCCGTTGAAGACAGGGATCTACATCCCCTGCTTCTCCCCCACGCCAGTGAGTTCCTTGAAACGCTGCAATGCGATCCGGCCCAGGTGGAAGGGCGTTTCGACGCCCTCTACATGGATCTCGCCGTTTCGGTTCTTCTTTTTGAGAAGTCGCACATGATGCCTGTTGATCATGAGCGAACGGTCCAGAGACATGAAGATGTCTGAGGGAAACCGTTCTTTCCACTCCTTAAGGGGCGAGCGCATCACAAAATATTCACCGTTGACGCTGAAGATGCGGATATAGTTCTTTTCCGACATGACGGCTGCAATATCCATGAGTTCGACGAAAAAAACCTTTTTTCCCGCATTCAGGCAAACACGGTCGCTGTGCGTAATGGGAGAGGACTGTGCCCGATCACGGGGGACGGACAGGAACCTCTTTAATGAAAGGTCCAGACGGTCAGGGTCGAGGGGCTTCAGGAGATAGTCGAGAGCGTTGTTCGTAAAGGCGTTGACAGCGAACTCGTCGTAGGCGGTAACGAATATCACGGACGGCCGCTCCTTCAACCTCTCAAGCAGGTCGAACCCCGAGCCTTCCGGCATCTGTACATCAAGGAAGACAAGGTCCGGCCTCGTCTTCACGATAACCTCATGCGCAGCCGCGGCGTTTGCCGCTTCCCCTATCACGTGGACATAGGGATGTACACTGAGAAGGTCCTTAAGGTTTTTTCGGGCCAGCCGTTCGTCGTCCACGATGACTGCCCGAATCTCCGGTTTAGGATTATTCGATATCATATTCCCCTTCCTTTGGCCAGTTTGTCGGATCGAACCGATTTGCCATGAAATGACTGAACACAGGACTATTAACTTATGTCATTGTAAACAGAGCAGGGGCTGTCGGGGAACAAGATTGGTACTAAAGTGTCCTCAGGGGTGCTTAAATGTACGAAAATCCCCCGTCATGCCACGGCATCCTTCGTTGCGCTGTTTTCGGACTCACGTGCCCAGGCCTTTATTTTCTTGCTCCATCGAGTGCGCCCGGATATAATTGACCATCATGCGTCTGGAGAAGTTCCTGAATGAGATCAAGGGGTTTCTCAAGGACAGCCAGATCGTCCTTGACCGGGAGAGGCTCTCCCATTTTTCCTATGATGCGACGGAACGGCAGTACATGCCGCAGGTCGCCCTCTTCCCGGAAAGCACCGAGGATGTCTCACGTCTTATGAAATGCGCCAGCCTCCACGGGGTACCCGTGACACCCCAGGGGGGGAGGACGGGTCTCTCCGGGGGTGCCTTGCCGGTCCGGGGCGGGGTCGCTCTCTCCTTTGCACGCTTGAACCGCATCCTCGAGATCGACGAGGCGAACATGTTCGCTGTTGTCCAGCCCGGCGTCATATCCAACGACCTGCAGATCGAGCTTAAAGGCCGGGGCCTCTTCTTCCCCCCCGACCCGTCGAGCACCGTTGACAGCACCCTGGGCGGCAACGTCGCGGAGAACGCCGGTTATACGAGGGCGGTAAAGTACGGCGTCACCAGGGACTACGTCAGGGGTCTCGAAGCTGTCCTGCCTTCCGGCGAGGTGATAACCCTCGGCGGAAAGACAGTGAAGAACGTTGCCGGGTACGACCTTATCTCGCTCCTCGTCGGATCCGAAGGGACGCTTGCAATCATAACAAAGATAACGCTGCGGCTCCTCATGAGGCCCCGGGTGCGCCGCACCGTCATGGCATACCTTAACGACCTGCCGGAGGCCGCCGACCTGATCGTCGCCATCTTCCGCTCCGGGATCGTTCCCTGCGCCATCGAACTCATGGACAGCATCGCCATCAACACCGTAGCCGACCATCTCGGCGCCGCGCTGTCAAGGGATGCCGCCGCGCTGGTACTTATTGAAACGGACGGTCATGGGGAAGAGGAGGTCGAGGCGGAGGCGATGGAGATGACCAACCTGTGCCGCCGGTCCCCGGGGGTGACGGAAGCACGCCTCGCCGCGGACGATACAGAGGCCGAGCGCTTCTGGACCTATCGCAGGGAAGTGTTGCCCTCGCTCAAGGCGCTTGGCAAAGACCATCTCGAGGCAGACGTTGTCGTCCCCCGGTACAACCTCCCCTTTCTCGTCAGGTTCACAGGAGGCCTCAAACGCAGCGACGCCATAAAGATAGCTACCTATGGCCATGCCGGGGACGGCAACCTCCACGTCACCATCCTCCATCGCCGCAGGAACTTTGCGGAACTGGAAGAGGCATACCGCCTCCTGGAACTGATATACAGGGAAACGATCGCCATGGGAGGATCCCTTACGGGTGAGCACGGTGTCGGCCTTACCGTTATGGATTATCTCCCCATGCAGATAGAAGGCGAGGCTTTGCCGCTCATGAGGCGCATCAAGGCCGCTTTTGATCCCATGGGTATCCTGAATCCCGGTAAGATATTCAAGGATTGAATAGTAATGGAAATGGCCTTTCGCCGATGATATAATGGGTAGCTTCAAAGACGGTATGGGGAAAAAGACAAGGGAAGACGGAAGCCTCTATCAGGTTCTTTTCGAATCGTCGGGAATCGCCACCGTTATTGCCGAGGGCGACGGAACGATCTCCCATGCAAATAATCGGTTCCTTGACCTTTCGGGCTATTCCCGGTCCGATGTGGAGGAAAAGAAGAAGTGGTCTGATTTTATCGTCAACGGCGACCTCGCGAAGACAAGACAGTACCGGGAATTCATTGATCACAAAGCCTGCACGCCGGCTCATACCCACGAGTTCAAACTGGCAGCCGGCAACGGTTCCATCAAGGATGTCCAGATATTCCGCGAACCCCTCGCCGGCACCACCCGCATGGCCATACACTTCGTTGACATCAGCGATCTGATGCGTGCTGGCAAGAAGGTCATAAGCAGCGAAGAGAAATACCGTTCCCTCATTGAGTCCACGGACGATTCCATCTACATGATAGACCGCGACGGCACATACCTGTTTGTCAACAAGCAGGTCCTTACGAGGCTCTGCGTGACGGAGACAAACATCATCGGGAAACGTTACAGCGAATTCCATGACGCCGAGGACACCATCGAGTTCGCGGGCTATGTCGAGAAGGTGTTCGAAACGGCATCATCTCACCGCTACGAACACAAGAGTGGTAAAGACGGGCAGCGCTATATGCTGCGCACGTTGAGCCCCATAGTCGATGGGCATACCGGGCAGGTCAGGTTCGTCGCCGTAGTATCGAAGGAGATAACGGATCTCAAGAAAACTGAAGAGAAGCTGAAATACTTGAGTCTCCACGATCCCCTGACGAACCTTTACAACCGGGCCTATTTCGAGGAGGAGATGCATCGCCTCGACAACAACCGGTTCGACCTTGTCGGGCTCATCATGTGTGACATCGACGGCCTTAAGCTCGTCAACGATACTCTGGGTCATGACAGGGGCGACGAGCTTCTCGCCATTGCCTCACAGGTCATCAGGCGCTCCTTCCGGGAAAGCGACGTTGTTGCTCGTGTCGGAGGAGACGAGTTCGCCATACTTCTGCCGAACAGCCCGAGACCGAAGGTCGAAGAGATCTGCGCCAGGATCAAGACCAGCGTTGTCGACTATAACAGGAAGAATCCCCGTCTGCCGCTCGGCATCTCCACGGGATTCTCCATACGTACCGGTCCCGGTCAGAGCATGGCGGAATTATACAGGGAAGCAGACAACGCCATGTACAAGGAAAAGCTCTTCGGCAGTCAGCATGCACGCAACGTCATAGTGAAGAATCTCCTGAACACCATCGAGACCAAGGGCATCACGACAAGACAGTCCATGAAACGCTTAAGGCAGTTCGTAACCGTCCTCGGAAGCGCCGTCGGTCTGCCAGAAAAGCGCCTGAAGGACCTTGGTCTCCTTGCGCAGTTCCACGACATCGGGAATATCAGCATCCATGACCACATACTTCTGAAATCGGGCAGCCTTACCCCGGACGAACTTCTGGAGATACGCAAACATTGCGATATCGGCCACCGCATCGCCCAGTCCGCCGCAAGCCTGACGCCCATAGCGGACTACATTCTGAAACATCATGAATGGTGGAACGGCACCGGTTATCCCCTGGGTCTCATGGGCGATGAGATACCCCTTGAAAGCAGGATCATGGCCATAGCGGACGCCTACGAATCAATGACCGGCGGACGGCCTCACCGGAAGGCGGTATCGAAGGAACAGGCCCTGAAGGAATTGCGCAGATGCGCCGGCAGTCAGTTCGATCCCGATCTTGTGGAACAGTTCGTCAGAATAGTAGCCTAGAAAAACGGTTCAAAAGCTCACCTGAACTTTTACCGGCCTCACAGGAAGAGTTCGGTGAGGGCGAATTTCTCTGAGTCGAAAAGTCCTCTGTCGCTCAGTTTCAGTTTCGGGATAACCACGAGGGCCATGAAAGACAGCGTCATAAAAGGCGCCTTCAGCGTTGTGCCCAGGTCCCGGGCAAGCAGACTGAGGCGGCTGTACCTCTCGGCAACACCGTAGCCGTCCTCGTTGGACATGAGCCCCGCCACGGGAAGGGGCAACACCATCTTCATGTCCTCCGAGACGAGCGAAATGCCGCCTTTCTTTTCAATGACAAGATTGATGGCCTCACAGAGCATCTTATCATTGACACCCACGGCCACGATGTTGTGGGAATCATGGGCGATGGACGAGGCCATCGCGCCCTTTTTCAGGTTAAATCCTCTCACGAAGGCAACGGCGGGGGGCTCGTCGGTATAACGGTTCACAACGGCTATCTTCAGGATGTCCCTGTCTATATCGCAGACTGCGGCGTCGCCTGCCACAGCAGGGGGCTCGATATGGGCATCGGTCACAACCTGATCTTCAATGACCCCGATGACGCGGACGGCTTCGGATGTCTTGAGGACATGGAAATCCTCCGGTTTCCTGGCGGTCGCACGAAACACATTGATCGGGACCGCGGTGCGGTGCGCAATGCAGCTTTCACCGTTTTCGGCAACAGTTTCGCCGCGCACAACGGTCTTGAGGACCCCAAGATCTTCGAGATTGTCAACCATGATCATGTCCGCAGGATCTGAAGGTCTGAGCAAGCCCACGTCGAGACCATAGTGAAGAACGGGATTGAGGCAGGCGCACCTCAAGACCTTCATGACATCCATCCCCTTCCTGATGGCTCTCATGGCAAGCACGTTGATGTGCCCCTTCACGAGGGAATCGGGGTGCTGGTCATCGGTACAGAACATGCAGCTATCGGAATATTCAGCGATGAGGGGGTATAGAGTATCCAAATTCTTTGCCGCTGAACCTTCACGGATCAGAATCTTCATGCCCAGGGAGATCTTTTCCCGCGCCTCTTCCAGTTCAAAGGACTCATGGTCCGTGGATATACCGGCCGCAATGTATCTTCGCAGCGCTTCGCCACGCAGGCCCGGCGCGTGCCCGTCTATCGGCTTTCCCCTTCGCTTTGCCGCATCGATCTTCGCCAGCACATCGGGATCGCCGTTTATGACTCCGGGAAAGTTCATCATCTCACTGAGATATCTGACGTCCTTTTCGGCAAGGAGAGTCTCCGTCTCGGCAAGGCCCATCATGGCGCCCGATGTTTCAAAGGGGCTTGCGGGCACGCAGGAGGGCGCGCCAAAGGCGAACGTAAAGGGTATGCCCGCGGAGTCCTCCATCATGTAGCGCACGCCCCGCACCCCCAGGACGTTGGCTATCTCATGGGGGTCCGACACGACGGCCACGGTACCGTGAACGACGGCAAGGCGGGCGAAACCGGCCGGGGTGAGCATGGAGCTCTCTATATGAACGTGGGAATCCACGAAACCGGGCAGTATATAGGTATCGTGCCAGTAACGCTCCCTCTCGACACCGGCTATAATGCCATTCTCGATGTGTATGGTTCCAGGAAAAATGGTCTCGTTATGAAGGTCAACGATGTTACCGGAGATGGTCATCATCTAAAGACCCCAAGTCCGGAATAACCAACCACCAAGTTCCAATAACCAAAGGGGATGCCTCTGCTAACCGGTATCTCTTGTTTGGTCATTGGTACTTGGTCATTGGTTATTGTCAGTTTCTATCACTCCGCCTCTATCACCGTCGCTTCGTTATACGCCCTGGTGTAGGCATTGATGTTCTTCTGGGCGTTGACGCCGAAGCGATTGCGAACCGGTTCTTCAAGAGCGCTGAGCTCGACGACGCGCGTTGCCCGTACGAGGGCACCGAGCATGGTCGTATTCGTTATGGGGACACCGAGCTCTTCCTTGGCGATCTTTGACGCATCGACGCTGATGATGTTCTGCCCGGGAAATGTTTTCTTCAGCTCCTCCGGGGACTTGTTGGAATTGATGACGATGTAGCCGCCTTGCTTAAGGCCTGCCGTGGGATTTGCGGAAGCAATGAGGGTGGGGTCAAGTATGAGAACGCTGTCTGGCTTGTAGACCTTTGACCTCAGCCTGATGGGCTTCTCGGATACGCGCAGGAAAGCCTGGACAGGAGCCCCGCGGCGCTCGGGCCCGAAGCTCGGGAATGCCTGCGCGCGCATGCCCTGTTTGATGGCAGCCTGTGCAATGATCTCCGCGGACGTAACCGCTCCCTGTCCGCCTCTTCCATGAAATCTGACCTCTAACATATCCTCTCTCCTTTTAAGAAACTGAAGTTTTTATCCGCCACTGCGTGCCTTTGGGTGTGTCAAGGAGTATGATCCCTTTGTGAACCAGCATATCCCTGATCTCATCGGCCTTCTGAAAGTTCTTGTTCTTTCTTGCCTCAACACGGTCGTTGATGGCGCCTTCGACAAATGAAACGTCAAGTCCCATACGGGCCAGATGCCGGACCTTCTCCCGGGATTCCAGGGATGCAAGGTCGTCACCGAGAAGCCCCAGAGTGCCGGCAAGCGACTCATAGACGGCTTCCGCGGAAGCGATGAGGGCCGCCGTGCTGTCATCCTTCGCGTCGACCATCCTGTTGATCTCTCTGGAAAGCTCGTATATATAAGAAAGGGCGAGGGCGGTGTTGAAATCGTCATCCATGGCCTCGGCGAACTTTTTGGCGATCTCATCGGCCTGCGGATAGGGCCGAGGTTCGATTGCCTTGCCCTTCTGCGCTTCGAGCGCCCGCTCCCGCGTATAGTAGAGCCTGTGAAGGGCCGTGTTGACGTCCTCGATGGATTGCCCGCTGTAGTCGACAGGGCTGCGGTAGTGGTTGGACAGGTAAAAAAGACGAAGGACCTCGGGATGGTACTCCTTGAGGAAGTCCCTGATGAGCAGCGTGTTGCCTATTGATTTTGACATCTTCTCGCGGTCGATATTGACGAATCCATTGTGGATCCAGTAATTGACGAACTTCTCTCCCGTGGCCGCCTCGGTCTGTGCCTTCTCGTTCTCATGATGGGGAAAGACAAGGTCCTTCCCGCCCCCATGGATATCAAAGGGATTCCCGAGATAAAGGGTGCTCATGACGGAGCACTCTATATGCCAGCCGGGTCTGCCCGCCCCGAAGGAGGCATCCCAGGAGGGTTCGCCCTCTTTGGAAGACTTCCAGAGCGCAAAATCGAGGGGGTTCTTTTTCTTCTCGTCCACCTCGACCCTGGCGCCGGCAACCATTTCTTCGAGAGGCCGCTTGGAAAGCTGGCCGTAATTGCGAAAGCTGTCCACGGAAAAGTAGACATCGCCCCCGATATTGTAGGCGTGACCTCTCTCGATGAGGGTTTCCACGAGGGCTATCATGTCGGTGATATGTTCCGTGGCGCGAGGCTCGTGATCCGGCCGGAGCACTCCCAGAGCATCCATGTCCTCATAAAAGGAGCGGATGTACGTCTCACCCACTTCCTGCCAGGGTATGTTCTCGGCATGGGACTTCCGGATTATCTTGTCATCGATATCGGTGAAGTTTCTCACATAGGTGGTGTCGAACCCTTTGGAGCGCAGATACCTGTATATGGTATCGAAAACGATGGCGCTCCTTGCATGGCCGATATGACAGTGATCGTACACGGTAACACCACAGACATAGAGCTTTACCTTTCCCTCGGTTACGGGGGTAAAGTCCTCTTTCTTGCCTGATATCGTATTGTAAACCTTCAGGGCCATAGTGTTGACCGTAATTTTTACCACAGCTGTCGCGGCCATGTCAAAGCAATTGAATCAACAAGCCCCCCGCGTGAGCGTCAGTCTGCGGGCACCGTCACGGAGGCTCTGTATGAGGTTAGCGATCTGACTGCGATAGTAGGGGACGGCCCCTTCCGCCGCGTCGGTTATCATTTCGTTCGCCTTCATTGCATTGGCATGGTCCCTCAAGGTCCTCGTATCGGGCATTTCGCCGGGGCGCAGTTCGCACTCCTTCATCCGCAGTGTACCGACCTGTCGGGGAAGTTTGCTTTCGTAGAGCATCTGGAAGGCATCGATCGCGGCCAGGTATTTTTCCAGGACATCAAGGGGAAGCTCCTCTATGATACCGTCCTTCCTGGCAACCTGGAGATAGTTGCAGGTCATATCGACAAATCCGGCAAGGCCGATCATAAAGAAGTCCAGCTTATCAAGGGTCGTCGCGGATCCATGGTTCTCGGCGACACCCATAACGACAGAGGCTATCTGTCTCACCTGCGGCATGAAGACCCACTCACGTGACGCGGTTTCGGCCTGCTCCAGAACATCCTGGAGAAAATGAAAGATCTCATCTTCCGAGAGGTCCCTGAGCCCTCTGTCTCGTGAACGGCTCTTCACCGCGCGATCGAGATCGCCGGGCTTCACGAGATGAAGGACGGCCCCGAAACGCCGTGCAAGATCCTCCTGACGGTCGACGGGGATGTACGCCATGGCATTGCACAAGAATTCAGGGATGGGGTTCTGCGTGTCCGAGAGCGTATGGGATAAAACCTGACAGAGCCCATGGCGGCCGTCTGCAGGGCGCGACCTCTCCCGGACGTATTTCTGAAAAATCGGGTCGACCTTTCCGGTAAGGTCCATCTCTCTGACAAGATGACCATACCGCCGGGGTTCTTTCTTTGCAGCGGCCACGATCTCGGTAGCTTTTCTCAGCGTGTTCTCATGAAGTCCGACCACTTTCGCAGCATGGGACCGAGCCCGGCCGTACCTGCGCTTGTCCCCTGTTCCCGCACCATTCTCCTCTTCGGCCCCGTCGATACCCGAACGACCCCCCGTCCCTCCATGTTTGCGGTCATGAGTTTCGCCAGTTATCTGTCTCTGAGTATTTATTCTCAATTGTTCCTCTTTGACAGCCTCAAAGATGGCCACTTTCTCCGATATGGTGAAGTCCTTCCTGCAGATATTCTCGTCATGCTCGCCACGTACGAGGCTGTCTATGTCGACAAGATTGACCTGGGCGCCCTCGACGAGCGATGTTATGCCCAGTTCCACGAGGGCCTTGAGCCTTCGATAGCCGGCAACAAGCTCATTTGTTCCCTTCCTGACCACGATCGGCTGGAGAAGCCCCAATTCCGCTATGGAGCATTTCAGGCCCTCCATATCTCCAAGCTCTTCCCTGTGGCGTTTGCCGACGATAATGTCCCCGATCTCCATATATCTCCTCCCTCGCACAGCCAACCTGACCATATGGTGCGGCCATGACCTGCATGGCATGCACCTTATTTGCACCTCTTCCTTCCCAAATGCCCCGCCATTGCCTGCATAGCTCTTCGTGTCCGAACAAACCCCCCTGCACAATTCGGGCACGGGTCATCAACGATCTTTTCTCTGAGGATTGCCGTCATTAGAGGGTCTGCTGCATGTTGTCCAATTCAAAAGGTGCGCCGGACGCACTTTCAAAAGACGGGTTTGAAGGTGTTTTTCGTCTAATTCGTCTTTGATGACCGTTTCCGGCGTGCAACCATCTTTCCGGGGGAAGAAAATAGTAGCGGTTCTTGTTCCCTCTTCCCTTGCCACTGCGTTGCACGATCATCCACCGGTTCCTGAGCACCTTGAGGGCATCGATGGCCTTCCTTTTCGATATCCCCGCGGAATCTGCGATTTCATCGATCGACAGTTCTCTGATCCTGATGAATCCTCCCCTTCTTCTTTCGGCGGCGGACCTCAGGAGAAGGATGAAGAAGACGGAGCTTACGTAGGGTCCGAGTCCCGCCATGTGCGACTCCACGTAGGATAGGAGCATATCCGCAGTCCGGGGGTCACTCATTATCGCTTCCCTTTTCCAGGTCTTTCTTTCCGCCTGATGCGTCACATATCCTCCGATCGTGAAGAACCGAAGATGGAAAGCACGTTGCGTTCGCTTTTCCGCGCACTAAATGTAGCGGCCGAACCGTTCTTTTCAGAAACCGCGGTCTTCCGCCACGGCATGGAGACATGTCCTGCCTCCATGCCCGGATCGGGCGGGGAGTGTCCTCCGGGCCATTCGGGATTCCAGCCGGTCAGGCCCACCTCCTCGACTGCGACACTCCCGGCGAGTTCTTCAACATCGTCTGTCGTTTCCGACAGCGAAAACCGCCAACGCTGGTCCTTCCTGGCCATTCTCTTGACCCTCTGCTCTATCCAGAGACAAATATAGGAGGCGATCTCACCGGCGGATTTCGTAAGGTCAAGCTTTTCCTGCCGGGCTACCTGTATCAGGACAACCGTTGCGTCCTGAACGTAGTCATCCAGTTGATCGCCCACACAATGTCCCTTGTCGATCCTGCCGAGGATCGTTCTGACGACATTATCGATGACTTTCCTTGAATATAGCCTCTCTACCATCAATTGCTGGCCCAACGATCTGGCATCCTCTATCATTCGTCCAAAATCCTCGGAGTCAACGGACCTGAAGAAGGTCCTGGCATAAGAGACCATTGCCTGCGTGCGCTCCGCGACTCGCACCATCTCGAATCCTTCGCGTTCGATACCCATTCTTCCTAAGCCTCCTTCCCGTTCTTATTCCGACAAACCTCATTGCGCATCTCCTCTCCGGCAAAGGCAACCCGGACCTTTCCGTATCCCAGGAGGGCCATGCGCTCCTTCGTGCCTCGTGGAAACAACCGGGCAACAACCGAACAGGGTATGTTCACCTCCATCCGGACAGCGCTGAAGGCGTCGGCCAGATTTTCAGGCGTCGGTGCTTCCCGCAGGCGGGCCGCCGTGTCAGGCTTGAGATATCTCCCCGTGACCCCGAGAAACCCTTCAACTCCCTTTCGTCCTGAAGGGCGAACATTCTCCCGGCGGTCATAGAGGCGACGGCGCACCCTGACGGCCCGGATCGCGACGAGGGACCCCAGCGAACACAAAAGGACGCACGCCAGAACACCTGTTGTATTCTTTGTCTGCCTTGAAGCGTTGATCATCGCCTTTCTGAGGACCCCGGTTTTGATCCTGGCATAGCCGCCTGTTTTTGCAACCTCA
>Ga0351928_1047_pt1 | contig 20754 bp, 16 predicted proteins | sample BONcelHT113001E8_FD_206858 | JGI IMG/M metagenome (GOLD analysis project Ga0351928, IMG submission 206858) | Enriched cells from coal bed in the Powder River Basin, Montana, United States - BONCAT cells T11 rep2 HSBNCT.T11.300.1.E8 ... | reverse complement strand
AAGTTCAATCCCTACAAAGGGACGAAGTTCTCAACCTACGCATCGTTCTGGATACGGGCGTACATATTGAAGTACATCATGGACTCTTGGAGCCTCGTCAAGGTGGGGACAACGCAAAGCCAGAGAAAGCTTTTCTATCGCCTCAACAAGGAAAAGCAAAAACTGGAGGCCCTGGGGATGTTTCCGGCTCCGGCGCTTCTTGCAAGCAACCTCGACGTGAAGGAAGAAGAAATAGAAGAAATGCAGAAAAGGCTCGCCTTCACCGATATTTCCCTCGATTCGCCCATCCATGAAGAGGGCGACGATACCGTTATGGACATGATCAGGGGTGGAGACGATGTCGAAGAGGTGGTCTCGAACAAGGAAAAAAGAGATATCCTGGCACAGAGGGTGAAGGAGTTCAAGAAAGACCTGAACCCGAAGGAGATCTTTATCTTCGAGCGTCGGATCATGGCCGAGGAGCCCCTGACCCTGCAGGAGATCGGCGAGGAGTTCAAGATCTCACGGGAGAGGGCACGACAGATCGAGAGCAGGGTAATAAAGAAGTTCAAAGAACGATTCCAGAATGAATTTCAGGAGCTCGATCTCTAGTTCATCCGTTATTTTAAGTCCGCCGATCACGTCCCGGACGGGAGCAAAGTCCCGATCCAGAGATTCAACGTGTTGTAATAAGAACTGACCATGAGCAGGCCGAGGAGGATCAGGAGGGCGCCAAGTATCTTGACGGCGTACCGGGCGAGGAAACCGTATTTTTTCAGCAGAATGAAGAGTTTGTCGAAGAGAAGCGACGAGATGACGAAGGGTATTGCCAGCCCGAGGGAATAGAATGAAAGCAGGTAGGTCCCATGGGAAGCGTTGCCGGACATGGACGCCACGATGAGGATCGAAGACAGGGCCGGGCCGACACAGGGTGTCCAGCCCAGGGAGAATGTCAGACCCACGACAAAGGACCCGGCGAGTCCGATGGGTTTTTGCTCAAGCCGCATCATGTATTGACGGTTGAAGAAAGATATCTTTATGATGTCGAGATAGAACAGGCCGAGAGCGATGAGAATGATACCGCCGAGGCGAATGATATATGCCTGATAATCGGCGAAGAAGCCGCCTATGAGGGACGTGGAGATACCCAGGGCCACGAAGACGAAAGAGAAGCCGAGGATGAAGCTGAGAGAATGAGAAAATACCCTTTTTCTGTGTTCTCTTGTAGGCGCCTCCACATCCCCGACGGTTATCCCGCTGATGTAGATGAGGTAGGAGGGAACAAGAGGGAGGATGCATGGGGTGAAGAAAGACAGAAGGCCCGATACGAAAGCGGCGAGCCCGGTTACGTTCATCGCTGACAGGCCGCCGGAATCCATGACCCGTATCTTATGGGTTTTCCCGTGAGGATGTCAAATGAAATGTGCCGCCATTGATATCGGCACAAATACTATCCTCCTCGCCGTTGTGGAAAGAGACAAAGGGGTATTTCGCGATATCGTGGACATGTCGATCATCGTAAGGCTGGGAGAAAACCTGGTAAACTCAGGCCGTTTGAGCGGTCCCGCAATGTCGCGGACAATGGACGGGCTCAGGCGGTATTTGGATATTACGGCGTCACACGATGTGGAACGGCTCTTCTGCGTGGGTACAGCGGCCCTGAGGGAGGCCTCAAACAGCGGCGAATTCCTTGCCTGTGTCAGGGATGCCTTCGGTTTTGACGTCGAGATCATAAGCGCCCGCGATGAGGCGTACTATACCTATCTCTCCATAAGGGACGACAATACCGTGCGAAGCGAGGCCATGACTATAGTCGATATCGGGGGAGGAAGTACGGAGGTGATACGCGGAACCTGCAGGGGCTTTGCCGGGTACACGTCCCTTCCGATGGGTAGCGTGAGACTTACCGATGCCTTCGTGTTTCATGATCCGCCCCTGAAAGAGGAAATGGAGAGCGTTGTTTCGTACATAAGGGAAAGACTTGGTTCAGTCATCTATCCCGAGGAAAGTGTTCTCCTGGGAACGGGGGGCACGGTGACGAACATAGCCGCCATGGTGGCCGGGATCGAGAAATACGACAAGGAGATCGTACACGGCCTGGAGGTGGAGCTCGGGCAGTTGAACGATCTGATAGCTTCCCTGGCGGAGCTGACGAGCAGCGAAAGAAGATGCGTCAGGGGAATGGAGCCGGGAAGGGAGGACATAATAGTCCAGGGGGCGGTTATCTTGAAGGAGGTCATGGAACAGGGAGGATTCGGCCGATGTATGGTCAGCGCTGCAGGGGTAAGGTACGGGGTGTTATATGAGAGGCTCGGGCTTGGCATGTAGTCCGTCCGGTTTGGGTTCGACCCTCCGGACCCTTTTTTTCTGTAGACTGTTCTAGTTTTTTTGTGATAAAAGTCATACTATACCTTAAATAAGTTCTTTTGAGTCCGAGAGATTAAACTGGAAACGCTCGTAGAGATCCTCTCCAAAACGCCTCAAATTTTTCAGGCGCTTATCGACAACATACCCAGTCCTGTTTATTACAAGGACTTAAGGGGTATTTATCTCGTTTACAACAAGGCTTTTAGTGAATACTTCGGCCTTAGCGACGAACAGTTCATCGGCAAGAATGTCTTCCAGCTCCCGCTAAGACGGGAAGAGGCAGAGGTTCATCATGCGATGGATCAGGAACTTCTCGCCCAGCCCGGCGTGAGATCCTATGAAATGAAAAGCACCAGGTGTGACGGTTCCGTGCGCTACGACCTCAACAAGAAAGCCACACTCCCGGGCAATGACGGGAGCGTCGGGGGCATTGTCGGTGTTATCATAGATATCAGCGAACAAAAAAGGATGGAAGAGGACATCCTTAAGGCAAAGAACCTTCAATCTTTGGGAACCCTCGCCGGCGGTATCGCCCATGATTTCAACAATCTTCTCATGGCCATCGTGGGAAACCTGTCTCTTGCCAGAATGAATACTCCCGATAACGGACGGTTGATGGACTATCTCAACGAGGCCGAAAGGATCGCCTTTCTCGGAAAATCCCTGACACAGCAGCTCCTCACATTTTCCCGGGGGGGGAACCCGGTACGTAGTATAGTCCAGCCGGGCTCCCTGGTAAGCTCCGTCGCCGCCCGGGTACTCAGCGGCTTTCCTGTCGATTGCGTTTACGATATACCCCCCGACATCCTGCCCATCGAAGCCGATGAAGACCAGATCAGGCAGGTCGTGGAAAATATACTGAGAAATGCAAGGGAATCCATGCCGGCGGGCGGGAGGATCACCATCACCATAAGGAATGTGAGCATTTCCCCGGAAGACAAGCTTCCCCTAATGGAAGAAGACCATGTGCGGGTATCCATCTCCGATGAGGGAGCAGGCATTGCGCCCGAGGATATTCCCAAGGTCTTCGACCCCTATTACACGACAAAGGGCATGGGGTCAGAAAAGGGAGTCGGTCTGGGCCTCGCCATCTCTTATGCCATTATCAGGAAACATAACGGCAGCATTTCCATCGAATCGGTGAAGGGGCGGGGTTCCGTTTTTCATATCAATCTGCCCGCATACAAACATGAGGTGGCGCGTGAGGCGGCATCGGCCGGCAGACCTGCGGGCGAGCGTGAAGGCAGGGTCCTTCTTCTCGATGACGAGGAACTGGTCCTTGAGATAGGGAAAGAGCTTCTCGGATATCTCGGCTACTCGGTCACAACGGCGCAAAACGGCGAAGAAGCGGTCGCTCTTTACAAACAGGCGGAAGAGCTGAAGAGTCCCTTCGATGCAGTCATCCTTGATCTCGCAATCCCGGGCGGTCTGGGCGGCAAAGAGGCTTTGCGGGAGCTTATGCGCATTGACCCTAAGGTCAAAGCGATCATATCGAGTGGATACCTCAACGATCCCGTTGTTGCGGACTATCGGGAATACGGTTTTCAGGACGTATTGACGAAACCCTATGATTCGAACGAACTGGACGAAAAACTGAAGAAGGTCATCGGAAGGTGAATGCAGGGGTCAGGGAAACAGGGGTCGGGGAAACACGCTTAATTCTGTTTTTCTACGGTTAATGTTTTTCCATCGGTACAAACAGTGATGCAGCCATCGCGATCGGTCCTGTAAAGGGGAACGGACAGGGCGGCGTAGCGGGCGATCGTTTCCGGGGAAGGTATTCCGCGGATGCCCGGGCCGACGCTCAGAACGGCCAACTCCGGCTCAACGGCGCCGATGAAATGGGTTGTGCTGGAATGCCGGCTCCCATGATGGGGCACCTTAAGGATAGAGGACCGCAAGGGTTCCCCTGAAAGGATCAACATGTTTTCAATGTCTTCTCCGATGTCTCCCGTAAAGAGGAAGCTCTTGTTGCCGTAGGTCATCCTCAGAACAAGGGATGCATCATTGAGATTTTCGACGGAGGCCGGACCTGGTGGTGAGACAGCCGTTATCTCGGCACCGAGAGGGAGAGAAAGCGTGTCGCCGGGTGTCAGGTGCACCGAGGGTATACCCCGTTCTCTTAGAATATCCCGTACGTGCTTCATCTGAGGAACCGCCGCGAGATTGGCCGGGGATGCAAAGGTGCTCACGTGAAAATGCCTCAGGATGAACTGTAGCCCAGCTATGTGATCTTGATGTGGATGGGTGTTCACGACATAGTCCAGCGTCGCTATCTTTCTCGACAGGAGAACAGGGGCGATGACGGACCTCCCCGTGTCGAAGTCGCCGCCGCGAAAACCGCCCCCGTCAATAAGCAGGCGCACTCCCCGCGGTGCTTCGACGAGTATGGCATCGCCGAGCCCCACGTCCAGGTAACTGACGCACAGGTCATGGTTGAAAAAACGCTTCTCCCAGGCGATGCCTGCAGTGACGAGGAAAAGGGGCAGAACAAGGGCGAAAAAAGCGAACTGTACAGCTTTTCGTCTTATGAACAGAAGGGAAAGAACAGCCACGAGATAGAGGAGCGCCTCTGGAAGGGTTGGGCGTATAACGGGATAGACATACCCCCAGTTCAGCCTGTTCAGTATGATCATGGTCAGTTCGATGATCTCTCCCGACAGGCGCAGCAAATGGTCGCCGAAGGGTGTGATGAGGCCTGCAAGGGCGAGCGGGGTCGAAAGGAGACACATGAGGGGAACGGCAATGATATTATGGAGGACGCTCAGGGGATTGAAGCCCTGAAAATGATAAAGGACAACGGGAAGTGTTCCCGCTGTGGCCGTGACGCCGAGGATCGACAAGGACAGGAACCACCTGGCGAGGCGATAGGTCTTCGCGAGGATCGGCTGGGTGATCCGGCTGACGAGGATGATAAACAAGACACTTATGAAGGTCAGTTGGAAGGAAGGAGAGAACAGGGAATGGGGGAAGATCACGAGTATGACGAGGGCGCTCAGGAACAGCGCGTTTTCCGTATGCCGGCTTCGCTCAAAGAAAAGGGCGAGCATATAGATGACTATCATGATCGTCGCCCGTATGGTGGGAAGGCTGGAGCCCGCGATAAGCATGAAGAGAATGGCAACGGGTATGGTGAGAAGGGCGGCATATCTGCGATCGGTCCCGCTCTGGCGCATTCGGGAGGATGTCTGGAAGGCAAACCGTGCGATGAAGAAAAAGAAGGCGGTGACGACCGCAAGGTGTGACCCTGATATGGAGAGGATATGGGATGTCCCCGTTTCAAGAAAGAGGGTCTTCGTCACGTCATCAAGGCTCGCCGTATCGCCAATGGTCAGTGCCTTGACCGCCGGGGCGTTCCGGGCGCCGCTCGCATCGATCTTCCCGGCGAGATGCCTTCTCCAGCCGTTTATCAGCCTCTTTCCCTGCTGGACCGAGAGTACCTCCCCGCGGATCTCGCAGAAGGTCCCCTCAAGTTTCTTTACCCATTTCCAGGAGATGTGATGGGGATTCCTGAAAGTGACGACAATGTCTTTCAATGAGCCGAAGACGGTCAGTCTGTCGCCGATGGCGGCGGGGTGGTCGGATCGCATCAGGGCTCGTGTGCCCGAAAGGTGGGAGGGTTCTTCAAGCTCCATGACCTTGGAGTTCTTCGACGATTCGATGACGAGTCCGCGGTAAAGCGATGGCTCCGGGTCGACGGGATGAACGGGCTGACCCAGAAGAGCAAACGAAACCCTGAGTATCCCGGCTAGCAGGAAGGCTGCAAGGAGAGCTGTCCCTGTCAGTGAGTCGTATCTTTTCCTGAGGAGAAAGGGAAGGATGACAAGGAGAACCCCGAGAGCGATCAGTATCGGGGCAAAGGGACAAGGGTGAACAGCCGCTACATATATGCCCGCCACAAAGGCAAGTACAGAGGCTACGAACAAGCTTTGAGTATACCCGTCAGGAGGAACTGAGCATTCGTTCCGAGGTCGGCTACATAATAACCCCCTTCAAGGACACAGAAAAGACGGCGGTTTGCCGACACGAGGGAAGAGCCGATCCTGTGATAGTCTTCTCCGTAAAGCAACCCTCCCCAATCGCGGATATAGGTATCGAATCCAAGGGAACATCCAAGGATATCATAGGCAGAACCGTCGGAAAGGGCCTCCTCGAGATCCCTGAAGAATGCTTCCCGGGAATGGGCGTCAATATTTCTGAAGGTGATGCGGGGATCGGAGCGTACTATGTCGTACGTGCCGTTGCCATAGTGGAGATCGATGTCCACGATAAGGGCGCTTTCGATGGTGTCTTGCTCAAGGAGGTTCTTTATGGCAAGAGCCACGTTGTTGAAGAAACAGAAGCCACCATTGAAATCATGCCCGGCATGATGCCCCGGCGGTCTCACAAGGGCGAAACATGGTTCTCTGAGGGCCATATCCGCAGCCATCATGGCGCCCCCCGCGGCAAGGATGGCCGTACTGTAAACCTCTTTATTACGTGCGACTGTCTTGATAAGGTTTTCACTGTGGCAGAGTGCGAGATCCGACAGGGTACATGGCTCTGGCTCGATAAATTCGACTATATCTTTGATCTTTGAGTGGATGAACTCTATCCGGTCAGGATTCTCGCAATCAACGGTAGGATAATCAGTGAGAAATTGAGGACTGTATATGGTCTTTAGTTTTTGCATGCCTGTATTAATCATAAAGGAATGGGCAAGTCAATGGAGAAGAGACGGGGGGGCAGGGGGGTTGTGATAGAACCGATAGGTCCTGTATCCTATTGACCCTTTTTGTGTCATGTATCGGAGAGAGCTTTTTCTCTTCCCCTTTTCCCCTCCGCAACCCTTTCCCTGCGCGCCCTATTCGTGGTATAGTTTTGCATATCATGAAACGTATCGTAGTAGGGACGGCCGGGCATATCGATCACGGCAAGACGACTCTTATCAGGGCTCTGACCGGCATCGACTGTGATCGCCTTAAGGAAGAGAAAGAAAGGGGCATTACCACGGAGCTGGGTTTTGCCCACTGGCATCTGGACGAGGATCTGCTTGTCGGGATCGTCGACGTACCGGGTCATGAGAAATTCGTCCGTCACATGGTGGCAGGCGCCTGGGGCATCGATACGGTGCTTCTTGTTGTTGCCGCTGACGAAGGGGTCATGCCGCAGACTCGGGAGCATCTGGACATATGCGAGATGCTCGGGCTTACGAAGGGAATTGTTGTCATTACGAAGAAAGACCTCGTAGACGAGGAGATGATCGAGCTCGCGGAAGAGGATATCAGGGACTTCCTGAAGGGCAGGGTGCTGGAAAATGCGCCCCTTGTGGCGGTGTCGGCCACGACGGGAGAAAACCTCGACATCCTCAGGACGATGCTGCGTGATGTGTCAACACACATTGGAGAGAAATCGAGGGAAGGCATATTCCGGCTGCCCATCGACAGGGTCTTCACCCTGAAAGGACTGGGAACCATCGTCACGGGGACCTGCATTTCAGGGTCGCTTGGCGTGGGCGAAGAGGTGGAATTGTTCCCCTTCACCAGGAAGGCCAGAGTGCGCAGCATACAGGCCTATCACGACGACGTGAAGGAGGCCACCGCCGGTCAGAGGATCGCGCTCAACCTTCAGGGTCTTGACAGGCAGGACGTCGAAAGAGGAAGCATGGTGGCCCGGCCCGACACGCTCCTCCTCACTTCAAGGATCGACGCCTCGCTGAGACTTTTGAAGCTTCCCATCAAGCCGATACGCCACGACAGCATACTGCGTTTTCATATTGCCACGACGCAGGAAGAGGCGCGGCTCGTGCTTCTTGGCAGCGACCAGATCGAGCCGGGCGAGGAGACCTTTGTCCAGTTTGTTTTCAAGAAACCCATCGTCGTGCTTCCCGGTGACAGGTTCATCCTTCGCGGTTCCTATGCCATCCAGACGGTGGGCGGTGGAAGAGTTCTCGACATAATGCCTGCCAGGCACAAGAGGAAGACCGAAGGACTTGAGAAGATCTACCACACCCTGAACGAGGGGACAGACCTTCAGAAGGTTGCCTACCATGTATCAAAAGGTGGTTTCCAGGGGGTCAGGCAGCAGGCACTTTCGATAGTCACGGGGAAGGATGTCACTTCCATCGAAAACATCGGCGAGGTGCTACAGAAGGAGTCAGTGGCCAGGCTCGTGGGGAAGACGTATGTGCACACAGACTATTTCAACGCCTATCAGGAAAAGATCCTGTCCTTCGTCGGAGAATACCATAAGGCAAATCCTTTGAAGATCGGAATCCCGAAGGAAGAGCTACGAAGCCGCCTGCCGGCTACCGATGTCCAGGTTTTTCAGGCGGCTCTTGACGAATGCGCTACGGCCGGCCGTATCGTGGTTGAAAAGGATCGCGTCGGGTCCCGGGACCACGCCGGAGACACGAGCCAGACCGATGAATTTGAGAAACGTATCCTCGATGCTCTTCTCTCTTCGGGGTTTACCCCTCCCGGACTGAAAGGCCTTGCCGAAACTGTGGGAGTAACCGAGAAGAATGCGCGCGAGCTTCTCGAGCGCCTTGTTTTCCGTGGCGGGGTGGTCAGGGTTGCACAGGATATGTATTTCCACAGGGACATGATCGAGGAACTCAAAGTGAAAGCCACCAACTATCTTCGCAACCATCACGAAATGGGTCCCTCCGATTTCAAATCGGAGCTCAACCTCTCTAGGAAATTCCTCATACCCCTTCTCGAGTATCTGGACCAGATCAAGGTAACGATCAGGAAAGGGGACAAGCGGGTGTTAAGGGGATAAAGACCGTTTTAAGTTTTAAGTTTTAAGCAAAAGGACAAAAGAAAAGAACCGGCCTGACCAGAATCGTTTGGTATCAAGGGGTAGGCTGTCGAGTCGCGTGCTTCTCGGTCTTTTACTTAAAACCTAAAACTTAAAACTTAAAACGTAAAACAGTCTTTACTTCGCTGTTGCTGTCGCTACCTCGGATGCTATCCAGCCTGTGCGGTTGCCGTAGAGACTAACCTTGTACCACTTCATTCCCGTCCCGTCGCTCTGCTCGGCCAGGATAGGCAGTATCTCTCCCTGGATAATGGTAAGAATTCGCGGGGATTCTATTCCGGGGCCGCTGCGGATGTTAGCGGCGACGGCTTTGACGACAGCCACACGGTTTTCGGCCGATTCGTGCTTCTTTTTCATCTCTTCCCGGAAGGTGGCTATCACGTCCGTTTCGGGAGCGGCATCAGACGGGGCCTGGACGGATGCCTGGTGTTGTGGTTGGGTCTCGGTGGTTTCTTGTGGATTCTTTACCTGAGCGCTCTCTGCGGCGGGTTCCTTGGGTGTTTCCGGTTTTTGGATCTCTTTTCCGACAACCGTGTTTTGGGGCTGCTTTGGTGCCAGGATAAAATGGTATCCGGCTGCGCCTATGAAGACAAAGAGCAATGTAAGCAAGGTTATCAATACCGGTTTCAGGAATTGAGGGGAATGCTGGTCAAAAAAGGGCTGCCTCGCGCTGTGAGAAATGTATTCCAACGGCGCCGCGGGACCGCGGTTTACGGCTGCAGCGGCTGCTTCGCTCGATGGCTTTGCGGTTTCCTTTGCTTCCTCTCTTCTGTCTGCCACGATGTACGGCAGACTTTCACCCCTCCCGCTCATGGAGTTAATGGCCTTGGAGACTTCCTTGAAGCCTATCCTTCGGGTCTTGTCGTTATAACCGTTGAGAAGGGCGAGGTCGGAGACGGCAATGACGGTCCGGGGAAGTCCCTTGGAATATTTGTGGATGATCTCTATGGCGTCTTCGGCGAATATCTCTCTGGCCACATCGAGTCCGGCCTTGTTAAGGCGATATCTGATCAACTCACGTGTTTCCTCAAATCTCAGCGGGGTGAAGTAATACCGTACAGGGAGTCTCTGCCAGAACTCGGGCATGTCCTGCAGGGTGTCCCAGAGGACTTTTTGCCCTGAAAGGATAAAGGTGTGCAGGTATTCATTGTTATGAGTGAGGTTGATGAGCACTCTCAGTTCCTGGAGCACATTTCGCTCATCACAGAGCATCTGCCCTTCGTCGATGACGATTATGTTTTTCCCGCCCTCCATCTTTCCCGCTATGAGGGCATTTTTGAGGGTTGTCAAGTTCTTCAATTTGTCGTCCGCCGGTGTTTCACCGGTAATGAGGCCGGTGATCTGGCCGATCATTTGATCGGCCGTGAGCGTCGGGTGATCGACCAGTGCGTAGCGGAAATGAGAACCATACTCTGCCTTCATTTCGTCGATCAGCTTGAGGAGGATGGTAGTCTTGCCCAGCCCTGCGTCCTCGGAAGCGACGATAACGCCGCCCTTGTTCGTATTTATGGCATATTTGAGGCGCTCGAAACACTCAAAATACTGCCCCGTGACACACATCATGTTTCCGTCAGGGGCAAGCAGGAATGGGTGGTGATCGAGACCCCAGTACCTCAGGTATTCTTCGGTCATGGCTTGCAGATCTTGCATGGTACGTAACCTATTTTAATAGCATCGCTTCTGTTATGAAAGATAATTTTGGACTTCTCAGGAATCGCTTGAACCATCTTGCACGCCGGCCTGTGAAAAATGGATGTCCTCTTGTTGCCTATGTAGTATTTTTCCGTATCCTCTTTCTTCTCCGACCATATGCCCTTGTCATCGGCCTTCGCTCTTCGCTGTGCATCGAGGAGGGCATCCCTGTACTTGATATTGGGGCCGGAGACATCCTCCCGGGCATATCCGTTCCTGATGAGATCGGCGTTGACGAAGGTCTTCTTGACGAAGACATAGGCCAGGAGATTTCCCTTTTCGTCTTTCTTCTTCGTGTCGAATTCCAGTCTGACCTTTTTCATGAAGACCAGTCTCTTATTGTAACGGACAGCCTGACTGGCATAGAACTCAGCTCCGCCTTCCTTACTGTTGAGGCCCGGGGTGGCTACCCCGATGTACCGTACGACCTCCCCTGATTCGAGCTGAACGGTGTCTCCGCTGATTATCTTCCTGACGACATAGTCCTTGGCGAGGGCCGCGCTGAACGGGATAGTCAGCACGGCGAGCAAAGCTAAAACGACACATCTCCTGAGCATATTGATGATGATTGTACACTATTTTGCCGTGCCATTAAACAAAATACAGGAAGAACAAAAAAACCGCCCCTCCGGGAGCTCCAGGAGGGGCGGTTCTCGATGTACGAACTCAGATGTTAACCAACCTTGAAGATCATGGATGCACCGGTGTCGCCGGCTGCGCAGCCTGCCCAGAGGCCATATCCGCCGCCGATCAGGACGAGTTCTTCGAGCATCTCGGCAATGATCCTGCCAGCCGTCGGGGCCTGGGGATGTCCGTAGATCAGTGAGGAACCATAGTTGTTCATCATCATGACGTCGATATTGAACTTCTTTGCGAAGTTGAGGTCATTGGTCGTGAAGGGGTTGTGACTCTTGATAGCCTTCATGTCGGTGATTTTGAGGCCGGCATTGGCAAGGGCCATCTCTGCCGCTGGTACCGGTGCCGAAGCCATGAAACCGGGGTTAACACGGGAATAACCGTAGGAGACGACCTGGATCTCAACCTTGGGGTCAACGCTCAATTCTTTGGCCTTGTCACGGTTAGTGACGATGAAGCCAACATTACCGTCGGCGGGGAATGTCTGTGCGCCGAAGCTGTGGATTCCGCCCTTTTCCGCAGGACCGAGCTTTGCGAGACCTTCGGCTGTCGTGGCGGTAACGCCCTCATCCAGCTCAACGAGCACGCTTTTCTTTTTCGAAACCTTCACTTCCGCGGGGAACATGTATTTCTTCTGAAATTCGCGATCATTTGCCTGTGACATCATGTACTGCTGATAACGCCGAAGCACAACGGCGTCCGACTCCTCTTTCGTGAATCCTTCGATTTTGGCGACGTTCTCAGCAGTCCCTACCATCTTTGTCGGTGGTGTGACGTTGGGATCACTGTTGAAGTTGTCCATCATCCAGTTCTCGTGCAACAGTTCACCGCCGGGACCCATCGGGTTCGGCCATACGGTGTGGGGGCCATTCGAGCAGCGGTCGGACATGAGACCAAAGCCCACATCATAAACACCCAATTCAATGTCCTTTGCCAGCAGATTCAAAATGGTGGTAGAAGTTGTGCATGCCTGGTTGACCATGAGGCCGGGCACATTCTTCTTGTTGTCTGTGAGCATACCCGCTGCCCAGTTATGGCTGTAGAACAGGTATTTGTGGGCGATAGAGGTTCCGTAATAGAGATAGTCGATGACCGTCGGATCGACCTTTTTCTTCTCAAGGAACCATCTTCTTGCAGTTTTTGCTCCGAGTTCAATCGGGTTCTCGTTCTGCATACTTCCCTGCCAACGGGTAAATGGGGTTGAATAGTAGCCGTTGTAAGGGATATACACGTTTGAATAAGTCTTCATGAATCTACCTCCTCCTAAATATTTTGATAAATCAGGGCGCTTTTCCGGCTCTTGTCAATCGTAAGACTGTCCGATCAGGCAGCGCGCCGGTTGATCCTGTGTAGTTTTTCCTCCTGACTGAATATCGCCCGTTATTTTCCCTTGTAATTGGGTTTTCTTTTCTCGACGAACGCATTGATTCCTTCGCGCCCATCTTCGGATGTAAATGCTATGGAAAAAGAGTCCATTTCCAGAGTCAGTCCTGTCGCTATGTCCGTGTCCATACCGGTGTCGACACATTTCTTGATGAGCGCCAGAGCCGCCCTGGGCTTCGCGGCGAGCTTTCCAGCCCATTTCCTTGCTTCTTCCATCAATTGTTCTCTTGGCACCACTTTGTTTGCCAGACCGACCCGATATGCCTCCTGAGCATTTACAGTATCACCGAAGAAGAGCATCTCTTTTGCCTTGGGGAGTCCCACAAGCCGGGGGAGGCGCTGGGTTGCGCCGGAACCGGGCATTATGCCGAGATTGATCTCGGGGACTCCGAATACCGTGTCTTCGGAGGCTATCCGGAAGTCGCAGCAGATTGCCACTTCGCATCCGCCACCGAGGACCAGACCGAAAACGGCCGCGATAGTTGGCTTTGCGATTGATGTGAGCTTATCAAAGGTCTTCCTTGGAGCTGCCCAGAGGAAGTCGAGTGTTTCCACCGCGGATTTTCCCATGACGTCCTTCACGTCGAGACCAGCCCCGAAAGCCTTGTCGCCATTACCTGTAATAATGATGGCGCCTATGGAACTGTCGTTTTCAAGGTCGACGATCGCGTCGTAGAGATCGTAGTAGGACTGCACACTCAAGGGGTTCACCGGAGGCCTGTTCAGCTTGATGATCCCGAGGGGTGCTTCTTTCTCAACTATAATAGTTTCGTAGGCCATGGGAGCCTTCCCTCCTTTGTCGGTGTCTTATTTCGAATAGTCGTACCAACCCTTGCCGCTCTTGCGACCGAGGTTGCTTGATTTCACCAGGTTCTTAAGGGTTAGCGGGGGATCCCATTTCAGCTCTTTGGGGAGGTTGTCATAGAAATACTGCTGCACGTGAAGGTTGATATCGAGACCGGTGAGGTCCATCAGTTCGAAAGGCCCCATGGGGTAGTTGAGCCCGAGCTTTGCCGCCTTGTCGATGTCTTCCTTGGAAGCGATGCCCTGCTCATACAGTTTGATGGCTTCGATGAAGTGGGGGACCATCAGTCTGTTAACGAGGAAGCCGGGGATGTCGACCTTAACCTCGACAGGTTCTTTCCCAAACTTTCTCGTGAGATCGATGGTGGCCGCGACGGTCGCATCGCTTGTCTGGACGCCGCGGATGACTTCCACGAGCTTCATGAGCGGAACGGGGTTGAAGAAGTGCATGCCCACAACCTTGTCGGGTTTCTTCGTCGCCGTCGCCATCTCCGTCAATGACATGGATGACGTGTTCGAGGAGAGGATCACATCGGGTTTCGTTATTTCGTCAAGCTCGGCAAAGACTTTCTTCTTGATATCCATTACTTCCACGACTACTTCGACGATGAAGTCAGCGTCTTTCATGGCCCCCATGTCGGTGGTGCCCTTTATCCTGCCCATGATGGCTGCCTTGTCATCTGCAGACATCTTGCCTTTTTCGACGGTCTTGGCGAGGAACTTGTCTATGTTCTTTATCCCGCCTTCGACGAACCTGTCCTCGATGTCTCTCAGAATGACGTTGTAACCAGCCATTGAAGCTACCTGAGCAATGCCATTACCCATTACGCCGGCACCCAAAACTCCGATTGTCTTTATGTCCATACAGCCCCTCCTATAAAGTGATTTTTTGGAAAAATTAAAAAATTCACATGCCCATATATCTAACTATTATTACCCATAACGTGTCAACTGTTTTCGTCGCCTAAAGCCAATATTATTGAGGGGTATGCGGCCAAATGCCACAGGGTGAACCGCGGTCGTGTTTCAGCCCCCTGATCCCCTATTTGTTCATTAGCCTCTTTTGCGCGCGAGATGAGCGACCCGGGTCTTCAGGTTGAGCAGGTATGCCCTTTCAGGCTGTTTCGGTCCCGGGTTGGGATCGTATTCCTCCTCCTTGATCCGTTCTACGACCCTGTCCACGGAATCCTTTTCCATCGTCAGGAGTTCCATGACGCGCCCACGGAATGCGAAGGCCGCCTGCAGGGAGGAATCGAAGAACTCCCCCACGTCCCTGCCGGTATACACAAAATGGTGGCCCTGGCAGAAGATGTCGGTATCAAGGAGTGCAAGACGTTTGAGAGAAGATATGTAGGCGTCGAAATCGACCAGGAACTCACTGACTATCTGTCCCGTCTGGCTCCTGCAACCCGCCGATTCCGTGGCGATAAGGATCTTGCGTTCGGGGATGTAATAGCTGAGCATGTCCCGCGTATGGCCGGGTGTGAAAAGGACCTGCACGTGGAGGTCGGGATCGACAGCAACGACCTCCTCGTGCTCGAAGACGCGATCAACCGTGAACGGTTCAAAAGGCGAATGGAGGATGGCGCCTCCCTCGATATCGGGCGACGTTTCCGCAAGATGGGTGAAATTGCGGCTCAATGAAGTCATGAGTTCTATGGCGTTGGGACGGAAGAGGATCTCACTTGCCCGCCTCGATGCGCATATTGTTATACCGGGGAAGACCTTCTTGAAATAGGCCGCCGCGCCGCAATGATCGTAATGAACATGGGTAAGGAAAAGATGGGACGGGTCCCTGGTGCCGGTGATCTTCCGGATGTCCCGTGCATAGAGCGGTCCCATGGAATAAAACCCCGCCTCGAAAAGCAGAGGCGTGGCCGCATCCAGAAGGTACGTCGGCGACCATGCGAACCCCGTCACATGGAAATCCCGGTCAACGTGTCCTGTCGTGCTGAGGATCATGCTTTTCTTCTTGCCATACAGGTGAATTAATTATATAAAAGCAAAAGGACTTATGCAAGGGAATGTACCGTAGTTCCGGTGGAAGTGGCCCTTCGGGGAAAGGCCGGGGCAAGCCGTCGTTAACCACCGTAAATCATTGGTAAACGTTTATTGTATTTATTAGAATTAGCTTGACAGGCGAAAAGTGCTTTTGCTAAGATAGGTTTGCTAATTGTTTCACAATATTGCCCCACAAAATACCGTCAAAGAAAGGAGAGCAAAATATGGATTTCAAGATTTCCGATGAACTCGAATCAATGCGTAAAATGGCCTACGATTTTGCTGTAAAAAATATCAAACCGACGATGGAAGAAGATGAGAAAGAGCATAAATATCGTCCGGAACTCTTAAAGAAAATGGGCGATCAGGGCATGTTTGCCTGCCTGGCCCCCGAAAAGTTCGGCGGCCTGGGGCTGGAAGAGGGTAACATGGCGGCAACGCTTATGGCCACCGAACTGGCAAGAGTCAGCCCGTCATGGGGCCTTCCCTTCAACCTTCAGATGAACGGACCGCAGAACGTTCTCCTCAAGTTCGCGAGCGAAGAACTGAAAGAACAGTTCCTGCCCGGTCTTATCGCCGGAACGAACGGCGGTTGCTTCGCCATTACGGAGCCCAACTCAGGATCCGACGTAGCCAGCATGAAAACGACTGCAACGGAAGTCGATGATGGTTTTATTCTCAATGGTTCCAAGACATGGATCTCAGGCGTACCTTACTGCGGCTGTGGCGTTGTGTATGCAATGACCGACAAGGCAGCGAAGCACAAAGGCATGTCCGCTTTCTTCGTCGATTTCAATACCCCCGGTGTTGTTCAGAGAGCTATCACGACGAAGCTCGGTCTCCACTGCGCACCCACGGGTGAGGTCTTCTTCGAAGAAGCGAAGATACCCAAGAGCGCCCTCGTCGGCAAACTTGGCCAGGGTTTCAATATCTGCATGACGATGCTCAACTTCACCAGGTTGAGTTCAGCGGCAAGAGCGGTTGGCGTGGCAGAGAGCTGCATCGAAGAGGCCTGCAAATACGCAAACGAAAGGGAACAGTTTGGTCAGCCCATTGGGCAGTTCCAGATGGTTCAGGAGCAGATCGGCCGCATGTCCGTGGAGCACGAGGCGGCAAAACTTCTCGTCCTCAAGGCTGCATGGCAGAAGGACAAGGGCATGAACAATACCCTCGAGACCTCAATGGCGAAGTACTACGCTGGCGAATCAGCGAATTTCTGCGCCTCGGAAGCCGTGAAGATCTTCGGTTCCTACGGGTTCTCCTCCGAGTATCCCGTCGAGAGGTACCTCAGAGACGCGAAGTCTTATCAGATCGTCGAAGGAACGTCAAACGTTCAGAAGATGATCATCGCCCAGTTTGCGCTGGGATACAGAAAGTAATATTAGTTAGTCAATCCTGAAGGAGGTAAGTGTATGGCTACCGAAGTAACATGTCCCATGGTTGGAAAGATCGTTAAATTTGATGTCAAGGTTGGCGACAAGGTAAGCGAGGACGATCAGATTGCAATCCTCGAGGCAATGAAAATGGAAATGCCGATCGTTTCCCCGGCAGCAGGGACCGTCAAGGAGATCCTTGTTGAGGCTGGTCAGGAAGTGGAAGCGGACACGGTTATCGCAACTCTGGAATAGCACAGAAAAAGGGGGAGAAGCTTATGTTAGTTGCCGGGATAGATATAGGTTCGATTACAACTGAAGCTCTGCTTCTCGATAAGGATAAAGGGATATTGGGTTATACCATCCTTCAAACAGGTGCGGATTCCAGGAAAACGGCTGAAATGGCACTTGAAAAAGTGCTTGCCTATCCAGGCAAAAGCCCTTCAGATGTATCCTATATTGTAGCGACCGGCTGCGGCAGAAAAAGAGCGGCCTTTGCGAAGCAGTCAGTTACGGAGATCACATGCATCGCGAGAGGCGTCAACCATCTTTTTCCGCAGGCTAGGACGATCATCGATATCGGCGGTCAGGATACGAAAGTCATCAGGATAGATGAAAAAGGCCGCGTTGTTGAATTCGAAATGAATGATAAGTGCGCCGCCGGGACTGGCAGGTTCATTGAGGTCATGGCCAAGGCGCTGAACGTCGAACTCGACAGGATCGGTGATATTTCACTGAAACACAAGAAAGAGGTGACCATCAGCAGTATCTGTACGGTTTTTGCGGAGTCGGAGGTGATATCCCTCGTCAGCGAAGGTGAAGAGCTTGAAGATATCCTTTACGGTATCCATAAGGCCATCGCCGACAGGACCATGGGGCTCATCAACAGACTCGGCGGTATTCAGAACGATGTCATCATGACGGGCGGGGTTGCCAAGAATATTGGGGTGGTAAAGGCCCTGGAAGCGGCGCTCGGCACGCAGCTCAAGATCTATGTAGAGCCGCAGATCGTCGGTTCCCTCGGCGCCGCCATCATCGCCATGGAAAAGTCAGCTTAAGACGACTGTAGTAAATTGTGAACAAGAAGGGGCCACGTCATCAGACTGGCCCCTTTCTTTGTCTCTGGGGATTCTTTACTGGCATTTTTCGCGCTTCCAGCCAATAGTCGGTTCGAGTTTTCTTCCTTACAGACTGCCGGGCTCCCGCGTGGTTATGGTAGAGAGCTCAACGATACTCCGGATACTCCTGCCGTATTTTCATTCGCTCCATTATTCATCCACTTCTGTGACAAACCGATTCCCTATGATACCTGGACGAGCTTCCTCTTTCTTACAGAGATCTGGTGCATCACGACGGGTATAAGCAACGCAACGGCAATGATGTCCGTGACGACACGTGGTTCTATGAGGAGTATCGAAGTGGCAAAGAGAAGCGCCCTCTCCCACGTCGAGATCGCGGTGAGGAACCATCCGATCGTTGCGCACGACAAGAGAAAAACCCCCACTGAGGCGGTGAATGTGACCCAGATGATGGATAGCACGCTTCCGGACATCAGGAGGGCGGGATTGAAGACAAACATATAGGGTATGATGAAAGCCGCCAGGCCTATGCGGCATGCTGTTACAGCCGTTTTCATGGGAGAGCTCTTGGCGATAGCCGAGCCTGCGTAGGCGGCCAGGGCGACAGGAGGGGTGATCGCGGAAATGATGGCGAAATAGAAAACGAAGAGATGCGCGGAAAGAACACCTACGCCCAGGTTTGTGAGGGCCGGGACGGCGAGGATCGCGCAGATGATATAAGCCGCTGTCGTAGGCAGACCCATACCGAGAATCAAGGAGGCGACCATGGCGAAGAAGAGAGTGAGGTAAAGGTTGCCCTGGGCCAGAGCGATAATTGCCCCCGAGAACTTAAGGCCAAGTCCTGTAAGCGTGACAACGCCGACGACGATGCCCGCGGCGGCGCACGCCGCGACCACGCTCAGCGCACTCTTGGAGCCTGCCTCCAGGGCCCTGATAAAGCCTTGGAGACTGAGACGCGTATCTTTTCTGATGGAACTGAGGATGATGGATGAGACGATTGCCCAGAAAGCTGCAAAGGAAGGTGAGGTCAGTTGAACAGCCAGAAGATAAATGAGAACAAGAGCGGAGATAGCGAGGTACCCGCGGCTTTTCAAAGTCCCGATAAAGGAGGGGACCTCGTCGGCCTGAAGGCCTTGAAGACCCACCCTCTGGGCCTCCTTGTGTACGGACGTGAAGAGGGCGATATAATAGAGCAAACTCGGTATGATGGCCGCGATGCAGATATTGAGATAGCTTTCACCCGTCATTTCCGAGATGACGAACGCGGCCGCTCCCATAACTGGTGGAACGAGTTGACCTCCACTTGAAGCCACGGCCTCGACCGAGGCTGCAAAATGAGGGGTATAACCGGTTCGCTTCATGAGAGGGATCGTGTAGGTTCCGGTTCCAACAACATTCGCCACGGCGCTTCCCGAGATGGTGCCGAAGAAACTGCTGGAGATGACGGCCACCTTCGCCGGGCCTCCACGCGCCCTTCCCGCTATGGAATTGGCGATGTTGATGAAGAAATCACCCGTCTTTGTCGCTTCAAGAAAGGCCCCGAATATGACAAAGAGGATGACGAAGGTCGCCGAGACTCCTATCGGCACCCCGTATATGCCCTCCAGTGTCGTGTACATATGGGTGGATATTCGTTCGATATCGTAACCCCTGTGCGCTATGGCCTCGGGAAGGTACGGACCGAAGTAGGCATAGAGGAGGAACAGGGCAGACACGATCACCAGCGCGAGCCCGATGACTCTCCGTGTCATCTCAAGCACAAGAAGGATCGTCACGACGCCGAAGACAACGTCGGGTGTGGTGGGAAGGCCGGCTCTGTCCACCAGGGCATCCATGTTGAGTATTATGTAGGCGCCGCTGACGAGACTCGTGAGCGCGAGCAGGATGTCAAAAGGAGAGATCCGCCTGCCCTTCAGCAGGGGGTAGGACAGGAAGGTGATGAGGAAACCGAAGGTGAGGTGTATGACCCTTTGAGACCAGGGGTCAAGGCTGCCGAAACAACCCGTATAGAGGTGGAAGAGAGACATACAGACGGCGAATAGCGTTGCAGCGATAGCGATCGTTTTTCCCATTGTCATTTCCCTCGCGTGTTCAAATAGAGTCTGCGGACAACAAAAGAGGAACCGGTCTTACCCGGTTCCTCCAGTCTGGTGCGCTCCAGATATTGCAGACATCGTCTGGCCCGTCTACTTCACTACGCCAATTTCCTTGTAGTATTTCAAGGCTCCGGGATGTATGGGAATCGGGCTGTTTGTTGCGGATGCCTTTGGTGTGGTATACTCCGCGATCTTATGTGTGTTGACAAGAGTCTTGTGGTTCTCAAAAACCGCCTTCGTCACCTGGTACACCAGGTCTTCCGGGGTATCCTTGTGACAGACGACGGAGTTCCATACGGACACGGAAAGGACCTCTTCCGTCTGCCCTTTGTATGTGTTCTTTGGAAGGGTTATCTTCCCGTAGAACGGATAGGTTTTTACCACCTTGTCGACCTGTTCCTCCGTGAAGGGAATGAACCTCAGCTGGTGGGTTGTGGAAAGGTCGATTATGGATGATGTGGGAGGCGCCACGTCCCAGATACCTACGTCAATGATGCCGTCCTTCAACTGCGTCGAGTTTTCGGAGAAGGAAAGCCTGTAGAC
>Ga0351928_1046_pt1 | contig 20812 bp, 22 predicted proteins | sample BONcelHT113001E8_FD_206858 | JGI IMG/M metagenome (GOLD analysis project Ga0351928, IMG submission 206858) | Enriched cells from coal bed in the Powder River Basin, Montana, United States - BONCAT cells T11 rep2 HSBNCT.T11.300.1.E8 ... | reverse complement strand
CCCGTCGAGGAAACCGCCCGGGAAGTTGATGAAGCTGTACCGGTGTATCATTCCGGGACGCTCCACGAACTCGTCGATATGGACGAGCTCCGGCTCAAAGCCGGCAAGCCGGTTCGCATGCGCCGTCTCGTTCTCGCAGTTGATCCCGTTGCCGAAGACTACAAGGCTCTTTGGTCGTTTTCGTGTCATGTCGCGTAACTATGTAATCCAGTTAGAAAAAAGTTGACCCCGAAATAGGTCATGACAACACTCGCAAAACCTATGATCGACAAGACTGCGGTTAACCTTCCCTTCCGGCCCCCCGCGAAGCGCAGGTGAAGGATCAGGGCATAGACGATCCAGGTTATGAGCGACCACGTTTCCTTGGGGTCCCAGCTCCAGTATGACCCCCATGCATAATGGGCCCATACGGCTCCCGTTAGTATACCAGATGTGAGCATGGAAAAGCCAATAATAATGCTCCTGTAATTGATATCCTCCAGGGTGTGGCCGGCCGGCACGATCCATCGGGACCGGAGGAAATAGAGCCCCCCCGCCACGAAAGACACAAGGAATGCGGCGTAGGCCAGAAAGCAGGTAATGACATGGACGTGCAGCCAGTTGCTCTGCAGGGCCGGTATGAGCGGCTGTATGCCTCTTTCCACCCCGGGAAAAAGAGAGGCGTAGGCCATGAGGCCAAGGGAGGCGGCACCGGCCGCGAAGGTGATCACCGGATACAACCTTTTTCTCATGATCATCACGAGAAGGCTTATGGACCAGGAGAAGACTATGAGGGACTCGTAGAAATTGGACAACGGCGCGTGCCCGATGCCGAGGCGGTACGACTCCACCCAGCGCAGACCTATTCCCGCCGTCTGGACGGCGAAGGTCGCCAGGAGACAATACCATGCAACGGTGAGGATTCCCTTCTTTCCCACCGAAAAATAAAGGATATACAGGAAAAATAGTGCAAGATAGAGGATCGTTGCAACTCCCAGGATCGCGTGGTGTGTAATCATGCAAGGTCCTTTGCCAGCTTGCCCAGTTCCTCAAGGAACCCCTCTTTGTTCCTGGACGCAATACCGACTACGTTTATAACGGCGCCTTCATTGACGACGTAGATCCTCCGGTGGAATGTAAAGAAATTTATATAGAGTCCGGCAAGCATAAGACCAAATCCCAGGAGCACCGCGGGGACACCGGGGTCGCGGGACATTTCGAGACCGGTATAGTATTCACCGGATATCTTTTCGAGGGACACCCGCGAACCTTTTATCAGGTGCGTCCTCATCCTTTCCACGTCGCTCAGGAACCACAGCGTCTTCGGATCTTCCCCGTCCATGTAGGCCACCATCACGCCGGGACCGAAATCATGGACCTGCGGGGCATGGCGCACCACCATGAAGGGCGCCTTGCCTTCTCTCGTGACCTCCTGCTCCCCCAGGACGATTGTCTTCCCGTCCACGAGGAAGGTATAGCTGTTCGATCTCCCGTAGCTTGACTGGTAGAGCCGAACCCCCCCGTAGGAAAAGGGTTCGTTCACCCTGATCCGGCCCTCCTTGAGCACCCTTCCGGCACCATCGAGAACCTCGATCTCGCTTGCATATTCCTTTGGCTGGCCCCCGGGATAGAAGGCGACCTTGAAATCCTTGCACCTCACCGTGAAACCCAGCGGTATCGGCGTCCCTGCCCGCTCCCGGGAAACGGCGCTCCAAGCCGTCTCGCCCACGCGCAGCATTATAAAGCCCCTCGCCCCACCAATAAGCCCCACAAGGCCTCCGAGAAGCACGACAAGGACGCTCGCGTGGATGACGACAACGCCGTACCGCGAAAGAAACCCTTTCTCGTAAAGCGTCGTTGTTTCCGATATCTCCTTTTTCCTGTATGATCCTGTCAGTCTCCGGGAGATCTCGCCAAGACTCTCCGCGCGCACGGTGAAACCCGAGCCTGCAGCCACGAGCGCCCTGACGTCCGGCGGTGCCTTTGCCCCCCGCCCCTTTTCCCCTGCCAGGATTTTTATCCGCTTAACGGTGCACACCACGAGGTTAATGGCAAAAAGACCGAGAAGGAAATAGAACCACGGTGAATGGTAGGTGTCGTCGAGCCCGAGGAGCTTGATCAGATGGTACGTCTTCTCGGGATAGAGGCCAAGGTATTCCTCCTCCGTCCCGCCTTGCTTTATGGCGCTTCCCACGATGGAAGTCGCCGCGATGAGCGACAGGACGCCGATGGCAAGGCGCACCGACCCGAGGAACCGGAAAAAAGAGGTCGGCCGTGAGGCTTGTCGGGTTTCTTTCTCTCTATTGCTTTTTGTGGCAGTCATTACACTTCGTCGGCGCCTTTACCTCTTTGGCCGATGATTGTTTGTGGCACTCTATGCAGTTCTTGTGATATGCGTCCTTGATCGGCATTGCACCGTTCTTCACGTCCTTGAGGTCGTGACAGGGCATGCATCCCCCGGGTTCCTTCGGGTTTTTGTCCTTGTGGTGGCATTCAACGCAATCTATCTTCGCCTTCTCGGTATGCTGGGGATGAGAAAAAGGGACGGGGGGGAATTTCGCCCCTTCGAGTTTGAGCATCATGGACTCCGGGGCCTTCTTCTGGGCAAAAGCGCCCGGGAGCAGGACGAGGACGAACAAGAACATAATTGCCAGTCCGAGTGCGATCTTCACTTCTTTCTTCATATCACGCCTCTTTGTCGGGTTTTCAGGTATCCTGAATGTTATCTTAAGTCCCGGAGATAAGTCAAGCGCGGGGCCAGGGGGCGAATTGCCTCATAAGAAATGTTACCCAAGGGGTGATCGTTGACTCATGAAGGATGTTACCGAAATAATAGCCCCGAAAGGAGGGGTTGTGTATGGGTCCGCCCCTCAAGAACCCACCCGGACACGACACCCCAAAACCCTCTTGCCTTCGTCCTATCAGGACTATAAAGCCTTGAAAGGGGCCGCCGGCCTTTAGCTTTTCGGGTCTTTGTCGGGTGCGCTGATTCTGTTTCCAGCGCATCCCACCGCCGTGTGGTACGCCGCGCGGTCGAAGAAGTAGACCAACCGTTCTCCCAGTTCGAACATGCGGTAGATGTCGACGGCCTTCTCCCAGACGCCGAAGGAATAGGTGAACATCCACACGTGCTTCTTGAGAATGCTCAGGGAGCTGATGGCTTCTTCGACGGGCACCCCGTCCTCCTTCCGCTCCCGTCCCAGGCTGCGATAGAAAGAGGTGAATTCGCCCTCGCTCTTTTCCTTTCTCAACCAGGCGCCGAATTGTCCCACGATGACCATGGCCCGCGCGCGCAGGCCCTCCCTCTCGAGCAGCCGGTAGGACCGCGTCGAGGGGTTGGTGGTGATGTCGTCGAGCCAGAGATTGACGATCTTCTCCGAGTTCTCCTGCACGGCATTGGCAAGTTCGTCGGAAAGGAGGATCACGGGGTAGTCGATCCTGTTCTTCACCGTGCTCTCCACGAAGGTTTCGAAGGAATCGTGAATGCTCCAGAGATCCTTCTTCAGCTCTACGAACTTCGCCAGCGCCTTTTCCTGCGAGTCGAAGGCGAGCTTCGGGAGGTTCATGACGGGGAAGTACCTCGCGTCCGAGGCGTCGTCGCCGGCACTCTCGAGGCCACCCGTCTTCTCGACCTCAAAGGTGACGATGAGAAGCTCGCCGTACAGCGGGTTCACATGGGAACCCACGTCGAGGAGTTGGGCTATCTTCCCATCCACGCCAGCCTCCTCCTTCAATTCGCGAAGGGCGGCGTCCTCTATGCTCTCCCCCGTCTCTGCAAAGCCGATGGGGCAGCACCACATGTCCTTGAAGGGTTCCTTCGCCCGGCGGACGAGGAGTATCTCGCGGTTGTGATTGGCAAGCACCACCGATGCGACGGGCAGGGGATTCTCGTAATAGACGGTGTCGCAGCCGCTGCACACCTGCCTGTGCTTACCGTCGAGAAAGTCCGTGCCGAGGACCGTGCCGCAATGGGTGCAATAGACCTTTCTTTTCATTTTTCCGCCAGGAATATCCTGTCGTTCTTGTTGAAGCTGAGTTCGCCCTTTCTGCGAAGCTCGGAGATCATTTTGTCCCTCACGACACCGGGGTCCACGTCCTTTTCAATGAATTCTCTCTTGAAATCGATGTACGTGGCAAGGGAATCCTCATCGCCACCGTGAAAAACGATGGCATTGGGGTAATCGATGTGACTCACCTCCGCAAAATACTGCCTCAGGAGCGCCTCCCCGTTCTCTGCGGAAAAGCGGTCAATGACCTTCCTCAAGTTCCTGAAGTCGAAATAATGCTGCCCCTCCTCCAGCATGGAGGCGCTGTGGGTGAGGCTGAGAAAAAGCCCCCCTTTTTTAAGGAGCCGGGTTATCTCACCGACCGCTCCGGGAAAAAAGTAGAGGGAATAGAGCGAAACGACGAGATCGAAGTGGGCCGCCGGCAGCCCTGTCGACACGGGCAGCGTCATGACGCGGAAAGACGCCTCGCGGGCGCGGGCGCGGGCCGCCGCCAGGAAGGGTGCTTCGTTTTCTCTGAGGCAGTCGATGCCGAGGATAAGGTCGAGCCCCCCGGGCACGACCTCCTCGAACCAACCGTATCCGCAGCCAAGATCGAGGAGACATTTCACTTTCGGCCAGGGGATCGCGTTACGCACCACATCCCTGATATCTTTCCTGTTCTCCGAGTGCTTCCGAATAATGGCGCCTACTCGTGCGTGAAGGCCGTGGTCTCTGTAACTCCCCATTGTCCCGGCCTTCCCTTCGCGCTCATCGATCGCCGTCATTTGAACCCCTTATCGGGAGAGGCGGTCGTCAAGGGCTCCCTTTCCTTCCCTGAGCAGCTCTGCGACATCGTCGGCGAGTCTGACAACCGTTGACGGCTCGCTTACCAGTATTCCCCCGTCGACGATAAGGGAGATGCCGTGCCCGAAAGTCTTTTCGATGACCCGGGGGTCGGTCATGACCTCTTCGCCGGCGACCCGCGCGCTCGTATTAATGACGGGCCTGCCGCAAAGGCCGGCAATGCCCACCGGCACGGGGTGGGCCGGTATCCTGACGCCGACCTCTTTTCTGTCCGTCATGAGAAGCTTGGGGATGATCTTCCTTGCCTTGAGGACGAAGGTGAAGGGGCCCGGAAGGTACCATTTGACGATGTCGAAGGAAAAATCGGTCAATACAGCGTAGGCGCTTATGTCCTTCATGTCCCTGCAGATGATGCTGAGCGCCCTCTTGCTGTCAAGGTGCTTCATGGCATACAGCTTCCGTATGGACTTGATATTGAAAAGGTCACAGCCGATGCCGTAATGGGTGTCCGTGGGATAGGCGATGATGCCCCCTTCCTGCATCGTCTGCACCAGAAGGTCAGTCACCCTTTTCTTCGGCCTCTCGGGGTTCCACTCAACTATCATGTCTTCCTCGCCACCAGTTGCGCCGTCGAGCGCATCCTCCCTTTGTGGCTTCTGACCCCTTCATCGTAATGAATGGGCTCGAACCCGGGGAAAAGGGACGGAAGCTCGCCCTCATCAAGAAGAAAGGCGGGGTTCCTGGGGTGGTCCACCTCATGGTCTGACTTGAGAAAGGTTTCATACATAAGTATACCACCCCCCTCGAGGATGGCCGCGATGTCCCGGGCGATCTCGCGAAGGAGAAAATAAAAGACGATGACCCCCTGAAAGGATCCCCTCCTGAACGGCAGGCGTGCCGCGTCCCCCTGCACCATCTCTATCGAAAGCCCTCGTGCCGACATGGTCTCCCGGGCAAGTCTGAGTCCCTCCCGGGAGCGCTCCAACCCCGTTACGCGAATCCCTTGTGACGCGAGATAGAGGGCGTCCCTTCCGCTGCCCATGGCGATATCTGCCACATGGCGGTCCTTAAAGAGATGCCCGTGCCGCATGAGAAGGTCGTGGGGATCGTCGGCCTCGTCATAGAAGCCTTTTCGATACCTGTCATCCCAATCGGGCGATTCGTAGCCGTTTTTCCCCTTTTTCATCCCTTCAATCCCTTCGAGATAGTATTATAGACCACCAAATACCCTTAAGGGATAGCTTTTTTTGCTTCCCGGTGATATATAAGACCCATGGCCACCAAAATAGTCTTCCTGGACTGTGACGGCACTCTCACGACCGTCAAGAGCAGCTGGGAATACCTCCATCGGCGCCTGGAGCTGTGGACGGACAATGCCGACGAGTACCAGGCCCTCTTCAGGCAAGGCAAGATCGATTACCACGAATTCTGCAGGAGGGATGCCCTCCTCTGGAGGGGCCTTTCCGTCGAGACCGTGGAATCGGTCATTCGCGAGATACCTTATCAGCCCGGTGCGCCGGAGCTTATCGCATGTCTTAAGGGGGCTGGCATTGTCACGGTCATCGTCTCCACGGGGCTTTCCCTTCTTGTCGAGAAGGTGGGAAGGGAGCTTTCCGTAGACCTCGCATTCTCCAACGACCTTCTTTCCCGGGACGGGTGCCTTTCGGGCGAGATATCCATACATGTCGATTATAATCTGAAAGGTCCCATTGTCCGGCGGACGCTTCAACGCCTCGGCCTGTCCTCCGAAGAAGCTTCGGCCATAGGCGATGGAGAAGGAGACAGGGGGATGCTTGAGGAGGTCGGTCTGCCCATCGGTTTTAATATCAACGGCGGCTCCCTGAATTTCCCGGAGCGCACCATATACATCGAAGAGCTCTGCGCAGCAAAATCCTTGCTGGGGGTTGCCTGATGAAGAGATTTGGGGGAAGGTCCGCCGTGCTTTTGTTTGTCTCCCTTGCGTTGTTTATTCCCTCCTGCGCGCCGAAGAAGGTGCGGATATTCGATATGCCCGAGGGCGCCCGGAGCGACGTCGTTCAGATCGCCCTGGCGCAGCAGGGAAAGAAGTACCGCAGCGGCAACAAGGGGCCCGACTATTTCGACTGCAGCGGCCTCATCTATTTCACCTACCGGCAGGCGGGCATTTCGGTGCCCCTCACCGCCGAGGCCCAGGGACGCTACGGAGCCGAGATCCCCCGCGGTGAAGTGCAGCCCGGCGATCTCGTTCTCTTCAAGATCAGGAAAGACGACCACATCGGGATCATGATCAACAGCTCCGACTTCGTCCACGCCTCGAAGTCGAGGGGTGTTGCCATCGACTCCCTGGAGTCCACGTACTGGCGCAGATACGTCGTGGGATTCCGAAAGCTTATGTAAGGGGGGTACCCCGGCGACGTCGGGGGAGTAAAAACTGTTGACTTGCGCAAAAATGTTCTGTAGAATTGGTACAAGTTACCCGGCACATTACTATTGACAAGATTCTCAATTACATTAGAGTTAATTCTAAACCTCTGGGGTACTACTAGTTTTCCACATATGTTGAAAAGTTGTTGAAAAAATCCATGCCATGTCTGATATCCTTTCCGAAATAAAACCGAAGATTGCCTCCATTATCAGTGAGGACAGCTTCAAGACCTGGATAGAGCCCCTGAGCTTCATCGACCTTCAGAACCATAATTGCCGCATAGGGGTGCCTAATGCCTTCTTCCGCGATTGGGTATCGGAGAACTTCGAGCCCATCATCATCACCCTCCTCAAGGATGTCACCAAGGAGGACGTGAGGATAGAATATGTCCTGAGCAGGGATGAAAAGGTGGAGGAAAAGAAGAAGGTCGTCCTCAGGAAACAGGCAAATTACAGTCAATTCAATCCAAAGTACACCTTTGAGAACTTCGTCGTCGGTTCGAGCAACCAGTTTGCCAATGCTGCCTGCCTCGCGGTGTCGACAAACCCCGGCAAGACATATAATCCTTTATTCATATATGGAGGCGTCGGTCTCGGCAAGACCCACCTCCTCAATGCCATCGGCAACTTTCTTGTGAAACACGGCACCACAAACTCCGAACGGATATGTTATATCACGGCGGAGACCTTCACAAACGAGCTCATTAACTCTATACGATATGAAAAGATGGATGATTTCCGCAACAGATTCCGCAAAATGGATATCATTCTTATCGATGATATCCAGTTCATTGCCGGTAAGGAAAGAACACAGGCCGAGTTCTTTCACACCTTTAACACCCTCTACGACAATATGAAACAGATTGTGGTCACAAGTGACAAATTTCCGAGAGATATCGAAAATTTTGAGGAACGTCTGAAGTCACGCTTCGAGTGGGGCCTCGTCGCGGATATACAGTCCCCGGATACGGAGACAAAAGTTGCCATCCTCAACAAGAAGGCGGAGGCCGAAAGGATAGACCTCCCTCTTGACGTAGCCTTCTTCATAGCCAACAACTCGGAAGACTCCATTCGTTCCCTTGAAGGTACCCTTATCCGCGTCGGCGCGTATGCATCCCTTAATAATACACCCATCACAACAGACCTGATAAAAAAGATCATGAGCCATATTATTAAGGAAAAGAATAAGGAAATAACCATCGACATGATCCTCAAGGAGGTGTGTTCCCACTTCTCCGTGACCATGGGAGATATAAAGTCAAGCAAACGGATCAAATCCATAATGACGCCACGACAGGTGGCAATGTACCTGTCGAGAAAGATGACCGATTCTTCCCTCGTGAGCATTGGCCAAAAATTTGGAGGAAAGGACCACGCCACGGTGCTTCATTCCATAAAGAAGATAGACGGTGAACTAAGTGTTAAGAAGGAGTTGAAAAGTACCGTTGAAAAGATTGTTCAAAAGTTAAAGTCAACATGATTCAACAATTGTCCTGGTTTTTTACACAGCATTCGTTTTTAGTTTATCCTGTAAAGTCAGTTGGTTGCAAGTTTTTCAACATTTTAACACCACTTATCTGTTATGAGGAGTTAGTATATGAAGATAATATTAGATAAGAACACAATCCTGCAGCCAATATCCAAGATTGTTTCAATAACGGAGAAAAGATCTCTAATGCCCATCCTTTCCAACATCCTTATTGATTTTGGCAGAGAAAGGACCACCGTGTACTCCACGGACCTGGAAGTGAGTGCGATTACCTATATGAATTTTGTGACCGATATGGATAAGAAGGTTGTCGTCCATGGGAGGAAATTTCTTGAGATACTCAAAGAACTGGATAACGGCGAAATAGAATTTGTCTTCGAAGATAATGTGATGACCATCAGGCAGAAGATGACGGAAATTTCGCTGAGCCTTCAGGATCCTGAGGAATTTCCCGAGACGAAGGAGATATCAGGCAAGGAGGAGTTTACCATTCCCGGCAGTATCCTTCTCGAGATGATAGACAAGGTGGAATTCGCTGTTTCTGTCGATGAGACGCGATATATCCTCACGGGTATGTACATGAAGGGTCAGGACGGCATGGTGGCCGTGGTGGGAACCGATGGTTTCCGGATGGCTCTTTACCAGAAGGAGATTGACGGTTTGAAATCCTTCCCGGGCATGACCATTCCCAAGAGGTCCGTCTCGGAGGTGAAAAGGGTGATAGGGGAAGACGAAGAGGTCCGGATCGTGATAGATGAAAAACATGTTCAGTTCAGCACTGAAAAAATGAAGATCATATCCCGGATAATAGAGGGGAATTTTCCTGACTATGAGAATGTTCTCCCTTCGGGCAACACAAATATAGCCGAGGTTGAAAGAGAATCCCTTTTTAAAGGGCTCAAGAAGGTCTCTTCGATTATCGGCAGGTCGGAACCGGTGAAAATAACCTTCACAGAGAACACGATGACCATAGAGGCGGAATCAGATATCGGCAGGGCCAAAGAGGTAATAGCGATTAAGTATGAAGGTGAAGAAGCTGCAATGAATTTCAACGTGAAGTTCCTTATAGATGTGGTAACCCACCTCGTGAGCGACGAGGTGACAATAGCGGCGCCAAAGGCATACGGAGCCGTTCTGTTCAGGTCAAAGGACATGGAGGGTTACAAGAATATAGTGATGCCGATAAGGATATGAAAAATGGGTGAATACGGAGCGGAAAGTATAAAAATACTTGGCGGTCTCGATGCCGTTAGAAAAGTACCATCGATGTATATTGGAAACACCAACATCGATGGTTTGCACCACCTCATCTACGAGCTTGTGGACAACAGCGTTGACGAGGCACTGGAAGGCTACTGTAATAGAATAGCGATTATCATACACCGCGACAACAGCGTTACAGTCGAAGACAATGGCAGGGGAATACCCGTCGCCATGCACGCCGAGGAAAATATGTCGGCCCTTGAGGTCGTTCTCACGAAACTCCACGCCGGAGGCAAATTTGATAAAGATAGCTATCGTTACTCAGCTGGCCTGCACGGCGTGGGTCTTTCCGTTGTCAACGCCCTTTCCGAGTATCTGGAAATAGAGGTCAAAAGGAACGGAAGTGTCTACTTCCAGCGCTACGAACAGGGCAACAGGATGAACGATCTGTCCGTAATAGGAGACACCGAAAGCACGGGAACGAAGGTAAAGTTCAAGGCTGACGGGACGATATTTGAAACAGTGGAATACAGCTATGACACGCTCGCACACCGCATGAGGGAGATTTCCTTTCTTAACAACGGTGTTCACATCATTCTCAACGATGAGAGACGGGGAAGAAAGCAGGATTTTAAGCACGAAGGCGGGATCCGGTCCTTTGTAAAATATCTTAACGCAAGCAAGACCGTTCTTTTTGATGAGCCGATATATGTCACAAACTCGAAAGAGACCCTCGATCTTCTCGAGGTTGCCATTCAATATAACGATGGCTATAACGACAACATATACAGCTTTGTTAACAACGTTAATACGAAGGAAGGCGGAACACACGTGGCGGGTTTCCGCAGCGCCCTGACGCGATGTGTCAATGGCTTCATACAAAACAACATGCAGGGTAAAATCAAGGAAAACCTAAGCGGCGACGACATCAAGGAAGGCCTTGTCACCGTAATCAATATCAAGGTTCAGAACCCGCAGTTCGAAGGACAGACAAAGACGAAGCTCGGCAACAGCGAGATAAAGGGCATCGTGGAATCCTTGTTGAATGAAAAAATAAGCGAATATCTTGAACTGAACCCCCAGATAGCGAGAACCATCGTCGGTAAGGCCATCGAGGCGCGCCGCGCTCGGGAGGCCGCAAAAAAGGCCAAGGATCTCGTCAAGAGCAAGAGCCTCATCGAGAGCGGCGTTCTGCCCGGCAAGCTGGCAGACTGTCAGGAAACGGACCCGACACAGTGTGAACTCTTCATCGTCGAGGGCGATTCCGCGGGTGGCTCGGCGAAGCAGGGACGCGACAGGAAGACACAGGCCATACTCCCTCTCAGAGGCAAGATACTGAATGTCGAAAAATCGAGGCAGGAAAAGGTATTGACGAATCAGGAGATACGCTCCATCTATCTCGCCGTCGGCATAGGCCCCGAGAGCAAGGGCCGCCTGCGCTACCACAAGGTCGTCATCATGACCGATGCCGACGTGGATGGCTCTCACATCAGGACGCTTCTTCTCACCTTCTTCTACCGCCAGATGCCGGACCTTCTCGCCGAGGGGCACCTTTTCATCGCCCAGCCGCCGCTCTACAAGATAAAGGCCGGCGGCAAGGAGTCCTATGCAAAGGACGAAGATGAGTTCGAGCGTGCCATAACGGTCAGGGGTATAGAAAAGACCCGCTGCGCCGTGAACGGCGACACCCAGGAGGGTCAGCAGCTCACCGAAAGGGTGGAAAAGATAAAGACGGTGGAGGGTTTTCTGCGCAACTCCCTGATGGATGGTATAGACAGGGAGGTGTCCCTTGGGCTGATGCGCTTCGATATCACGAAAAGAGAGGACTTCCAGGACGAGGCAAAGCTCCGGAAGCTGCTCGACCACCTTACGTCAACGGGGTACACGTGCACGATGGTCAGGGATCGGGAGCACAACCTCTTCTTCCTCCAGGTGGAACCAAAGAACGGCAAGGGAAGAACGATCCAGGTCGAGTACGAGATGTGCACCGTCGGCGACTACATCGACGCCTACAAGGCCTATGTCACGGTGAGGACTTTTTACGAAGAAGGGGTCCGCGTGACGGACGGCAACAAGCCGCCCCTTGTCATCAACCCCGATGAGTTCCTCAGGCACGTGCTTGACAAGGGAAAAGAGGGGATCAACATCCAGAGGTACAAGGGCCTCGGCGAGATGAACGCCGACCAACTGTGGGAAACGACGATGAACCCCGAGAAGAGAAAGCTCGTAAAGGTGACCATCGAAGATGCTGTTGCCGCCGACCAGGTATTTACGGTCCTTATGGGAAACAACATCGAAAACCGCAGAGCCTTTATCGAGGAAAATGCCCTGAGCGTCAGAAACCTCGACATATGATAACGATCGGCATAACCGGTATCATCGGCAGCGGCAAGACGACAGCCTCCGCGGCCCTCAAAGACAGGGGTATTCCCGTAATAGACCTTGACGTTCTCGCCAGGAGGACGCTCGCCCTCGCGGAAGTTCACGAGGATATAGAACGGGAGTTTGGCGGCGGGTTTATCGCCGGCGGCGAGGTGGTGGTCGAAAAACTGAGGGACGCTGTTTTCGCGGACACGGAGAAACTGAGGAAGCTCGAGGCGATCACCCACCCGCGCGTTCTGGCCCAACTGTGGCAGGCGGTGAGGAAGCTGACAGACGCGGGGAATAAGGCCGTCATCGTCGACGGGCCCCTGCTTTTCGAAACGGGCCTTCACAAGGAGCTCGACAAGACCGTCGTAGTCGCCGCCGACATGGACGTAATTCGTGAAAGGCTGAAAATACGGGGAATGGCCCCCGAAGATATAGAAAAACGGATATCGCACCAGATTCCACTTGCGGAGAAGGAGAAGGCAGCTGACCACGTGCTGTTCAACAACGGAACGAGAACGGACCTCGAGAAGAACGTCGAGGATCTTCTGGAAAGGATTAAAGAATGGGAGGTAAGAATTCGATGCACCTCAACGACCTAAAAAGCAAGAAAATCGGCGAATTAACACAGATCGCGCGGGATCTCAACATCGAGAACGCCGCGGGACTGAGAAAACAGGAACTCATATTCTCCATCCTGCAGGCATTTGTCGACAAAAACGAGAATGTATATGGAGAGGGCGTCCTCGAGATACTTTCGGAAGGGTTCGGATTTTTGCGTTCCACGGATTCGAACTATCTTCCCGGTCCCGATGACATATACGTTTCACCCTCGCAGATAAAGAAGTTCGGCCTAAGGACAGGGGATACGACGTCGGGCCAGATACGGCCGCCGAAGGACAACGAGAAGTATTTCGCCCTTCTCAAAGTAGAGTCCATAAATTTCGACGACCCCAGTGTCGTGCGGGACAAGATCATCTTCGACAACCTGACGCCCATATATCCCAACGAGAGGGCAAAGCTCGAGACCGCCCACGACGGCCTCTCAACGAGGGTCATGGACCTCTTCACGCCCATAGGCAAGGGGCAGCGCGGCCTCATCGTCGCACCGCCGAGAACGGGCAAGACAATGCTCCTCCAGTCCATTGCAAACAGCCTGACGAAGAACCACAAGGAGATATACCTCATCGTCCTTCTCATTGATGAGCGGCCCGAGGAAGTTACAGACATGATGCGCTCCGTCAGGGGTGAGGTTATAAGCTCGACCTTCGACGAACCCGCGACGAGACACGTTCAGGTTGCCGAGATCGTCATCGAGAAGGCCAAGAGGCTCGTGGAGCACAAGAAGGACGTTGTTATTCTTCTTGACAGCATCACCCGGCTCGCCCGCGCGTATAACACGGTGGTGCCTTCGAGCGGCAAGATACTCTCCGGCGGCATCGACGCGTCTGCCATGCAAAAGCCGAGGCGCTTCTTTGGCGCCGCGAAGAACATCGAGGAAGGTGGCAGCCTGACGATAATAGCCACCGCCCTCATCGACACGGGCTCGCGGATGGACGAGGTCATCTTCGAGGAGTTCAAGGGGACGGGCAACTGTGAGATTTACCTCGACAGGAAGCTGGCGGAGAAGAGAGTATTCCCCGCCATAGACATCAACAAGTCGGGCACCAGGAAGGAAGAACTGCTCCTCGGATCGAGCGACCTGCAGCGCATCTGGCTCCTCAGAAAGGTGCTTCAGCCAATGAACACGGTGGAGGCCATGGAGTTTCTCCTTGAAAAATTGGGCGATACGGATTCTAATAAAGACTTTCTCTATTCGATGAGCAAAGGAGGATAAGAACATGAAAAAGGGAATTCACCCCGAACTGAAGACCGCGACGGTGAAGTGCGCCTGCGGCTATACCTTTGAGACCCTTTCGGTCAGGGACAAGATCACCGTCGAGATATGCGCCAAATGCCACCCCATCTTCACGGGCAAGGAAAAGCGCCTTGATTCCGCCGGTCAGGTCGAGAAGTTCGAAAGGAAATACGGAAAGAAACAGAAGTAATGTTCAGCAAACTCGCAGAGCTTGAAAAGCGCTTCGATGAAATAGAAGCTCAGATGGCGAAGCCCCAGGTTCTCTCCAACATGGAGGAGTACAAGAAGCTCGCCAGGGAACGCACCGATCTCAAGGATGTCGTTGACGCCTACCGCGAGTGGAAAGCGGCGAAAACGGAGCACGAGAGCACATCGGAACTCTTGCTGCACGAATCCGACGAGGACATGAAAAGTCTTGCTCGCCAGGAGCTTACTGATCTCGAGAGGGAGATGGAGCGCGTTGAAGCCGTCCTTGCGGACAATCTCCTGAAGAAGACGGAGAAACAGGCGAAAAGCATGTTTCTCGAGATACGGGCCGGTACGGGCGGAGAAGAAGCGGCGCTCTTCGCGCGGGACCTGTTCGCATCTTACATGAAATTCGCGGAACGGATGAAGTGGAAAACGGAGATTATGAGCTCGAGTCCCTCCGATCTGGGAGGGTTCAAGGAGGTGATCGTCGTCATTGAGGGAAAGGACGCCTTCAATGCCCTGCGCTTCGAGAGCGGCGTCCACCGCGTCCAGAGGGTCCCCGAGACGGAGACCCAGGGAAGGATCCACACCTCGGCGATCACCGTTGCCGTTCTCCCCGAGCCGGAAGAGCTGGAGGTAAAAATCAACTCCGACGAGATACGCGTCGACCTTTTCCGCTCCAGCGGACCCGGCGGGCAGCACGTGAACACCACCGATTCGGCCGTAAGGCTCACACACATACCAACGGGCATGGTGGTCACCTGCCAGGATGAGAAATCGCAGCACAAGAACAAGGCAAAGGCCATGCGGGTGCTTCGGGCCCGGCTCAAGGAGAAGATGGAGGGGGAGAAGGAGCAGGAGATCTCCGACGAGCGGCGCAAGCAGGTGGGCACGGGCGACCGTAGCGAGCGCATCAGGACCTATAACTTCCCCCAGGGACGCGTCACCGACCACAGAATCGGCCTTACCCTGTACAAACTCCAGGACATTCTCAACGGGAACATAGAAGAGATAACAGGTCCCGTAACCGCACATTTCCGGTCTGAAGCGCTTAAAACAGGGTAAAGGGCATTGAGGATCAGGCAGATCATCACCGGGAAGAAGGGCCTATCCAGGACGGATGTCGTCGCTGCGGTATGTTTCGCCTGCAACCTCACGAAGGAGCAGGTCTTCTGCCATATGGACCGCGAGATCGGGGACGAAAACCTTCGTGTTGTGCGAAGGATCCTCGACGAGCGCATCGCGGGCAGGCCTCTCGCATACATAACGGGGACGCGGGAGTTTTTCTCCGAGACCTTCCGCGTGAACGAGGCGGTGCTGATACCGAGGCCCGAAACGGAGGTTCTCGTGGAAGAGGCCCTTGCCCTCATCGGCAACAGGAAAGATCTTGCCGTTCTTGATATGGGGACGGGCTCCGGCGCGATCGGCATCATCGTTGCAAAACGTACGGCCAACAGGGTCGTCTGCGTCGACATATCCGGGGCGGCGCTTGCCGTGGCGCGCGAGAATGCCCGGCGCATCGGGGTTGAAGAGAGGACGCGTTTTGTCTGCGGCGACCTTTTCGGCGCCTTCCGCGAGAACGCCCGGTTCGACATTATCCTGTCGAATCCCCCCTATGTCGCCGGCGATGAATGGGACGACCTCATGGTGGACGTACGGGACTTCGAGCCCCGATGCGCCCTCTTCGGCGGGAAAGGCGGGCTGGAGGTATACCGGCGCCTTGCCCCGGAACTGCCCGGACGGCTCGCTCCCGGCGGACAAGTCCTTCTTGAGGTCGGCTCCGCGCATCAGGCGGCCATCGTCGGCGCCATGATCGAGGGTGCCGGGCTCAAGGCGAGCGTAAGAAAAGACTATTCAGGCCGGGAGAGGGTGCTTTTGGGACATGGATAAGTTCATCATAGAAGGCGGAGAGAGGCTCAAAGGAAAGGTCCGGATAAGCGGTTCGAAGAACGCCGTTCTGCCCGTTCTCGCCGCGACGCTGCTTCAGAAGGGCACCTACCGGATAGGGAACGTGCCCCGTCTCATGGACGTTGCCACGATGATGAAGCTCCTCGACCTTCTCGGCGCGAGGTGTGTCTGGCAGGACGAGCACACCATCGACATAGACACCGCGAGGGTGGAAAACCATGTGGCACCCTACGAGCTTGTGAAGAAGATGAGGGCCTCCGTCCTCGTCCTTGGCGCGCTTATAGGCGGTCTCAGAAAGGCGACCGTTTCTTATCCCGGGGGGTGCGCCATAGGGGAAAGGCCCATCGACCTCCATCTCAAGGGTCTGTCCGCGCTGGGATGCGACGTGTCGATCCGGGAAGGCTATGTCGACGTGACGGCAAAGAAGCTCAAGGGCGCGCGCATCGTCTTCGACACGGTGACCGTCGGCGGGACGGAAAACCTCCTCATGGCGGCCGTCTTCGCAAAAGGGGAAACGCTCATCGAGAACGCCGCCCGTGAACCGGAGGTGGTCGATCTTGCGAGGATGCTCAAGAAAATGGGCGCCCGCATCGACGGAGAGGGAACGGCCGTCATACGGATACTGGGCGTGGGCGAGCTTACCCCCTGTGCCTGGGATGTCATAGAAGACAGGATAGAGGCGGGGACGTTCCTTGCCGCCTGCGGCATGACGCGGGGAAACATCGTCCTCGAGAATTGCGCGCCGGGACACATAAAGGCCGTCATCGAGAAGCTCAAGGAGGCGGGCATGGAGATATACTCAGACGAAAGAACGATCAAGGCCTCCATGTCGAAGAGGCGGCCCCGGGCTGTCGACATCAGGACCGTGCCCTATCCGGGATTTCCGACGGACATGCAGGCCCAGCTCATGGCGGCCATGACGACCTCGAAGGGTGTGAGCGCCATAACGGAGACGATCTTCGAGAACAGGATGATGCACGCGGCGGAACTTCGCCGAATGGGGGCCGACATCAGGGTTGTCGGCAATACGGCTATAGTTCACGGCGTCGAGTCCATATCGGCCGCGAAGGTGATGGCGACCGACTTAAGGGCAAGCGCATCGCTCATTATCGCAGGCCTTGCCGCATACGGCAAAACCGAGGTGTCGCGCATATATCACATCGACCGGGGCTATGAGCGCATAGAGGAGAAACTGAAAAGCCTTGGTGCCAGGATCGAAAGGGTGAAAGATGAAAATATGGGAGCTTGATGACGAATACGACAGCCTCATATCCTTCGTAAAAAAAGGCAGGGAAGGCAAGAAGCACGATGTCCGCGAGGCGGTGTCGAAGATCAGGGAGGCCGTTCTTTCGCGTGGCGACAGGGCTCTCGTAGATTTTTCGGTCGCATGGGACCGCTGGGAGAAGGAACACCCCCTGAAAGTGACTGCCGGGGAGATCGACGAGGCGGCCTCGAGGGTTTCCCGGAAAGACCTCAAGGTCCTCAAGGGGATGATCAGGAACGTCGCTTCCTACCACAAGGGACAGAGGATGCCGAAGCGGGCCTTCAGGAAGAAGGGTCTCGTCGTCGAGGAAGGGCCCGTGCCCGTGGAAAGCGTCATGGTCTATGTTCCCGGCGGAACGGCGTCGTATCCGTCGTCCCTCATCATGGGGGTGCTGCCGGCACAGATAGCGGGCGTCAAAAGGATCTATGTGGCCACCCCCGGCCGCGGCGGCGCCATCAACGACCACGTGGCCGCGGCGGCAAAACTCCTTGGCATCCACGAGATATACCGCATAGGAGGGGCGCAGGCGGTGTACGCCTTTGCTTACGGGACAGCTTCGGTGCCGAAGGTGGACATGATTGTCGGACCGGGAAACGCATTTGTCGAAGAGGCCAAGAGGGATGTTTACGGATCCGTCGGCATCGACATGCTCGCCGGGCCGACAGAACTCGTCATTCTTTGCACCGAGGCCCACTCGCCGGGAACGGTGGCCATCGACATGTTCTCCCAGGCCGAGCACGACGAGTTGGCGTCGGTGGGGCTTTTCTCTTCTTCCCGGGAGCACCTCGATGAGGTCACGAAGAGCATTCAAGGCCTTCTCGATTCCGCACCGCGCAAGGAAACGATCAGGAAAGCCCTCGATGAGAACGGGTACATGGTTCATTTTACCGATCTTGCCCGTGCCGTCGAGGCGATAAACCTGATAGCGCCGGAGCACATGGAGCTTATAGGCGACGAAAGCTGTGTCCCCTCCATTTTGTATCCCGGCATCATCTATGTCGGGCCCTGCACCTCCGTCGCCATGGGCGACTACTATATCGGGACGAACCACGTTCTCCCGACGGCCGGGGCGGGACGTTTCACGGGAGGGCTTTCCGTCGACCGGTTTACAAAGAGGAAGGTTGTTGTTAGAATAGACCGGACCTTCATCGAAACCTACGGCGACAGGGCTGAGCGGCTCGCGAGAATAGAGGGCCTGCCGGCCCATGGCGATGCAATAAAGGCACGAAAGGAGCTCCCATAATGAAACTGAAGATCGGCCTGCCGAAGGGCAGCCTCCAGGAATCCACATTCAAGCTTTTCAGGAACGCCGGCTATACCATCAAGCTCCGTGAGCGCTCCTATGTCCCCCTCATAGACGACAACGAAATGGAGGGGCTCGTCATCAGGGCCCAGGAAATGGCGCGCTACGTGGAGGACGGCATCCTCGACATGGGGATAACGGGGGCCGACTGGGTGATGGAGCAGGACGCAAAGGTGGTGGAACTTGTGCGCCTCCGCTACGGCAAGGTAGGTTTCCGGGGCGTGAAGTGGGTGGTGGCGGTGCCGAACAACTCACCCATTAAAAAAGTGAAAGACCTCCAGGGAAAGAAAATCGCCACGGAGCTCGTGGGTTTCACGAAGCGGTATCTCAAGAAACAGGGTATCGAGGCCTCGGTGGAGTTCTCGTGGGGCGCCACGGAGGTGAAGCCGCCGCTGCTCGCTGACGCCATCGTGGAGGTCACGGAGACGGGCGCCTCCCTTGTCGCCAACAACCTCAGGATAGTAGAGACGATCCTCGAGTCGGAAACGGTTCTCATCGCGAACAGGAGTGCCTGGAAGGACCCTTGGAAGAAAAGGAAGATGGAGAACCTGATCATCCTCTTAAAGGGGGCGCTTCTCGCCGAGGAGAAGGTGGGACTCAAGATGAACATCCCGAGGAACAAGCTTGGCAGGGTAACGGAAATTCTTCCCTCCCTGCACACTCCGACGGTGTCGAACCTTTCGGATGATAAATGGGTAGCCATAGAGGTCATAATCGACGAAAAGGTCGTCAGGGATATCATTCCCGACCTGAAACGGGCCGGGGCGCAGGGGATCGTGGAGTATCGCCTGAACAAGGTCATCATGTAAGGGGGGAGCATGGCGAGGAAGGCCGAAGTAGAAAGGACCACGAAGGAGACATCGATCCAAGTATCCTGGGAGCTCGACGGTGCAGGGGAATACAGGGTCGCCACGGGAATACCCTTTTTCGACCATATGCTGGACCTCTTCGCGAAACACGGCCTCTTCGATCTCGTCGTGACGGCAAAGGGAGATACCGAAGTCGATAACCACCATACCGTCGAGGACGTGGGGATCGCCATGGGCAAGGCCTTCAGGGACGCCGTCGGCGGCATGGAAGGAATAAAGCGCTACGGCAGCGCCCTTGTTCCCATGGATGAGGCGCTGTGCATGACCGTCATTGATGTGTCGGGACGCTCCGCCTTTGTCTTCAGGGGACGCCTCCAGGGAAGAACGGGCGGATTCGACGTGGACGTGGTGAAGGAATTCCTCCAGGCCTTTGTAAACGAGGCAAAGCTGACCCTTCACGTCAACCTCTTCTATGGAAGCAACCTCCATCACAAGGTGGAGGCGATCTTCAAATCCTTTGCCCGGGCCCTCAAGGCCGCAGTGGAGAAGGACGACCGCATAAAAGGCGTGCTCAGCACGAAAGGCGTGCTTTAGATGATCGTTGTTGTCGATTACGGGATGGGCAACCTCAAGAGTGTCCTCAACGCCTTTTCGAAACTGGGGGCCGACATCACCGTATCCGGCGATCCCCGGGCCGTCGAGGGCGCCTCGGCCATAGTCGTGCCCGGCGTGGGCGCCTTCGGCAGGACAATGGAGAACCTTGAAAAAAGGGGACTCGACACGGTCATCAAGGAGCACATTGACAAGGGCAGGAGGTATCTGGGGATATGCCTCGGCATGCAGGTGCTCTTCGAATCGAGCGAGGAGGCGCCGGGAGTGAGGGGTCTTGGCATTATCAAGGGCGCCGTGCCCCGCTTCACCGGTTCCATGAAGGTTCCCCACATGGGCTGGAACGGGATTATTATAAAGAAGGAAAGCAGCATCTTCAAAGGCATACGTTCCGGCGACTTCTTCTACTTCGTTCATTCTTACTACTGCGCCCCCACCGACAGGTCTGTTATTGCCACGACCACGGACTACGACGGTCCCTTTGCCTCCTCCGTAGAGATGGGCGCCCTCTTCGCCTGCCAGTTCCACCCCGAAAAAAGCCAGAGGGTGGGTCTTGCGCTCCTCCGGAACTTCCTCACGCTGGCCGGGGAATAGAAGCCCGTCGCAAGTCTGGGGGCTTTTCTGGCGAAAAGCCTGTCACA
>Ga0351928_1044_pt1 | contig 20998 bp, 25 predicted proteins | sample BONcelHT113001E8_FD_206858 | JGI IMG/M metagenome (GOLD analysis project Ga0351928, IMG submission 206858) | Enriched cells from coal bed in the Powder River Basin, Montana, United States - BONCAT cells T11 rep2 HSBNCT.T11.300.1.E8 ... | reverse complement strand
TCATAGAATATGAGTTCAGAAGAGATGGAGAGGAAGCCTTATTGGCCACAGCAAAAAAGACGTATGTTTCAATAAACTTAGAACAAGGCAAAGCCAGTCCAATCCCACCGGAGATCAGACAACGTTTCATTGATTATGAGGGGTGGAGTGATTAACCGGCTTAACGGTCAGTGATTATGGTTAAGCTAGGATTAGAATTCTAACTAACCGGGTATATCATTGTGGATAAAAGAACCGACAGACACCGCCGGAATAATTTACGGCAATCGCTGGACGCACTTGTAATCAGAGGCATCATTGCGCTTTTAGCCCTCTTGATTATGGCTCAGTCAATCTTATTATTACTGCCGCACAGCGGGAAATATCTGAATACCGCCCTGCGTCTTGAGGGTGAGCCTATCACGGCAAATGAACTGGTTTCTTATGCCGGCAGTGTCTCCAGTGCGCCCTGGGCTGTAATCAACCTGAAGCTTGCCGGATATACGAGTCTGCCGGAGGCTAAGGTCTTTATCAACGGGCGTGAGGCGGCCAGCTTTCAAAAATGCGAGGTCACGCTCACAGTTAAGCACAAAGATCAGATTGCTGTGAAGAATCCTGACCCCGATCAGATCATCACAATATTCGTTGATAAAAAAACACCCAATGTCCAAAGGCCGCTCACAAATAGCAGCGTATCGGGAAAAGGAGTTATCTATTTAGACTCTGTTGTTGTCAAATAGCAAATAGTGTAATATAATTCCATCGAAGTGTAGTAGCAGGATGGAGATGGTTAGTGGTGAAATACGGATCTAAGAAAATTGCCTATGCTGCAATAAAAATGGCGTTGTCGGAAAACCGTGAAGAAGAAAACCAGCTGAAACAAGAGTACACAGAAATGGAGATTCGCACTGCGGCTGTAGATGTGGGCGGTGAATTCATCTCGTCGATCAAAAAAATGGTCGAACGCGCAATTGTCTCGGCGAAACGTGAGAATGTCATCAAAGAAAATCACGCTGATGAAGGGGCTGTAGCCGGTGCTACCAGGGAGGCCATTTCACAAATAATGCCGAAAGCCTTAGGCTTAAATGTAGGCGGGAAGATTGGGATTGCCAGGCAGGGCGACCATATCAGTGTTGCAGTGTTTTTAGGTGTTGGATTGCTGCATCTGGATGAGGTTGCCATAGGCTTAAGCCATAGGGCATCACCTTATATAGAGTAGGATGGTTGAGATGAGACTGTACGGAATCCGGGGGGCTACCTCTGTCACAAAAAACGAGAAGGAAGCTATCATTGCCGAGACACAAAGGCTATTAAAGGCGCTTGTTGAAGCTAATAATATCAAGCACGAGAACGTCGTCAGCATTATCATAACTACAACCCCTGATTTAACGGCTGAATTTCCCGCTAAAGCATGCAGGCTCATAGGCTGGCATGATGTGCCGCTCTTAGGCGCCCTCGAGGCCGATGTGCCGCACGGTCTTCCGCTGTGCATCCGTATGCTCATGCATGTCTATCTTGAACAAGGAAGCCGGGTTAAGCCGGTCTATTTGAATGAGGCAGTTAATCTACGGCCTGATCTTACACACGAAACAACAATCTCCTGATCAAACGGGAGATTCTTTTTATAGCTGCAATGTGGTAAAATATTCATGTCTTTGTTTTATTTGAGAAAGGAATGAGACTCATTCAGATAGCCATTGATGGTCCCGGAGGAGCCGGGAAAAGTACAATAGCAAAAATGCTTGCTGAGAAGTTGGGTTTCCTGTATATAGACAGCGGCGCAATGTACCGGGCTATTACCTATGTAGCTATCGAAAATGAGGTTTCCTGTAACGATGAAGAGGAGCTCGCGAGGCTGGCGGCAGAAACAGAGATAGACTTTATGATAGCGGATACGGGAAAACAGCTGGTAATTTGCAATGGGCTAGATGTTACAGCTCTGATACGTAATCCGCGGATTAGTAAAAAAGTATCGCTTGTTTCGCAGCATCCCGGTGTCCGTCGTATTCTCGTAGAAAAACAACAGGACCTCGCTGAAAAACGAGATGTTGTTATGGACGGCAGGGATATCGGCACGGTAGTATTACCAAAAGCCGAGTGCAAAATATTCCTGACCGCCTCATTAGCGGAAAGAGCGAGACGCAGATATATGGAGTTTTTGGGAAAAGGCTATGCACAGGAGTATGATACAATCAGAGCAGAACTTGAACGCCGCGATACACTCGATGCTAACAGAGAGGTCGGACCGCTCCGCCAGGCTTGCGATGCGGTTGTAATCGATACGACCTGTTTGGGGTTACAGGATGTAGTAACTAAAATCATGAAAATATATGAGCAAAAAAAGGGGTAAAATCGATGTTTTACCGGATAGTACGTGCTCTGGTAACCGTTTTTTTGAAGGTTTTTAACAGCTGGGAGATTGAGGGGAAAGAGAATATACCCAAAGACGGACCGGTCGTCCTCGTTGGCAACCACATCTCGAACTGGGATCCTTTATTTATGGCCTGTTCGGTAGACAGGGTAGTTCATTTTATGGCCAAGGAGGAAATATTCCGCTTCAAGCTATTTAAATATGTTCTTACAGGCTTACTGTGTTTTCCTGTCAAAAGGGGAAAGGTGGACAGGAATGCCTTGCGCATAGCTGCTGCCTATCTTGAAAATAACGAGGTGCTTGGCATGTTCCCGGAAGGGACAAGAAGTAAAACCAGTGAAATGCTGCCCTTTCAGCCGGGAGCAGCCATGTTCGCACTGCGCTCTAATGCTGTAATAGTACCAGTCGCCATGATAGGGACGAGAACAAGCTTTCCTGCAACTATACGCGGCAGGGTGAAAGTACATATCGGCACACCTCTTGTTTATCCGGAATTTAAGGATGCAAAAACAAATAATGAGGATTTAATAAGAGTGACAGAAGATATGACTGAAAGTATTCGCAAGATGCTATAGAAGGCTGCATTCAGGAAAATAATAATGGCGGTGTCAAGATGGAGATTATTGTCGCAGATTACGCCGGGTTTTGTTTTGGGGTCAAAAGGGCGATTCAACTAGCTGAGGAAAATGCCGCACATAACCCTCTCGTATGTCTCGGACAACTGATTCATAATCAGCAGGAGATGGAGAGGTTAGAGACGCTCGGTGTGAAAACGAGGGATCAGGCAGACCTCAGCAAATCGGGGGATAATACAATTCTTATCAGGTCTCACGGGGTAGGTCCCGCTGTATATTCAACGCTTGAAAAAGAAGGCTGGAGGATTTTGGACGCTACCTGCCCGTATGTGCATAATGCCCAGAAATTAGCACGGCAAGCCGGCGCAGATGGTTATCAGGTTGTTATTTTAGGTGATGCAAACCATGTTGAGGTTCAGGGGCTTCTAGCCTGGGCAGGCAACAACGCGATTGTGATAAAATCGTGGCATGATCTCGAGAGTCTTGTGCTTTCGGATAAAGTCGCTGTTTTGGCTCAAACCACCGAGAAGGAAGAGAAATTTGCAGAACTGATCAGATATCTGGAAGCAAAAGTTGTTGATCTGAAGGTATTTCAAACGATATGCAAGGCCACGCGCGACAGGCAAAAAGCGACGGCCGCACTAGCCGCGGTCGTTGAGGTTATGCTGGTTATAGGAGGCCGGCACAGCTCTAATACGCAAAAGTTGCTTGATGTGAGCATGGCGGTGAACAAAAACAGTTATTTGATAGAAGAAGCGGGAGAATTAGATCAGCAATGGTTTAAGAATAAAAATAAGGTTGGCATTACAGCCGGGGCTTCAACCCCGGAATGGATTATCAAGGAGGTTATTATGAAATTGGAAGAGAACATGGAAAAAAATGAGGTTACAGGTGCAGCAGAGGTTGCAGCAGAGCACAAAGAAGCAGGGGCTGTAGAAATTGTGCAAGATGAAGCAAAAAGCAGCGAAGAACAGCAAGAGGAACAGCAAGAGGAACAGCAAGAGGAACAGCAAGAGGAACAGCAAGAGGGACAGCAAGAGGGACAGCAACAGGGCATTGACGAGTATGCAGGACAGCTGGATGTCCGGAATCTACAAACGGGTGATATGCTCAATGGTAAAGTCGTCAGCGTGACGGCAGAAGGGGTTATGGTAGACATTGGAGGCAAGTCGGAGGCAATTCTGCCGGCCGCAGAGGTGTCTTATCGCTACGTAGACCCTCGGGAAATAATATCCGTTGGTCAGGAAATACTTGTAGAGGTTATCAAAGAAGATGATGAGGGTAATATTATCCTCTCGCATAAAAAGGCCTTGTTTGATCAGTCCTATGAGAAACTCGCTGACGCCCTGGAAAATGGCAGCGTTGTTACTGCGCCGGTTGTCGAGGTGGTCAAAGGCGGTCTTCTTGTAGACGTTGGGATTAGAGGTTTTGTACCGGCATCACAGGTGAGCAGAGCTTATGTTGAAGACCTGAGCCAGTTTCTCAATCAAGTATTAAGAATGAAGGTACTGGAAATCGACCGTGAGAACAACAGGGCTGTGTTGTCGCAAAGAGCGGTTCTCGAGGAAGAGCAAAAGCAAAAGAAAGCTGACGTATATGCGGAAATTGCCGAAGGAGACATCAGAAAAGGGACAGTCAGCCGGTTAGCCAAGTTTGGCGCATTTGTAGACATCGGCGGTATTGATGGTCTGCTGCATGTTTCTGAGATGTCCTGGGGGAGAGTTGAAGATCCGTCGGAAGTCGTAAAGGTTGGCGATGAGATAGAAGTTATCGTCCAAAAAATTGACCCGGCCAAAGAGAAGATATCCCTGAGTCTCAAAGGCCTGCTGAAAAGCCCTTGGGATACCGGGATAGAAAAGTACAAACCGAACATGGTAATCAAGGGAAAGGTTACCAGAATAGCCCCATTTGGCGCTTTCATTGAATTAGAACAGGGCATTGAGGGGTTGGCACATATCTCGCAAATCTCCGAGAAGCGCATTAGTAAGGTAGAGGAAGTATTAAGCGCAGGGCAAAAGGTAGAGGCAAAGATACTTGAGATAGACCCGGCAAAGAAACGGATAAGCCTGAGTTTGAAGGATATCGCATCTGATCAGGAGCGTGCCGAGTTTACTACTTATCTGCGCGGGCAGGCTGCAGATAAAGCCGTAACGATTGGTGATATGTTCAGATTACAAAAAGAAAACAAAGATAAATAAATGACTATTACGACATAAGGGGGGAAGACTTTGTTTGACAAGGTTATAAGAATTGATATGACTAAAATTGAGGCCACCGAAGAAATCTTAGCCGAACAATATAAGCAGTTATCCGGGCGCACCCTTTCTTCACGTTTGGTTTCAGATGAGATACCTCCTTTTGCAGATTCATTAGGCCCACATAATAAGATATTTATTACCTGCGGCCTGTTGGCAGGAACCACGGTATCTTCGGCCAACAGACTTTCGATTGGATCAAAAAGCCCTTTAACAGGCGGGATTAAAGAAAGCAATGCCGGCGGTATAGCGGCATATAAAATGGGGCGACTGGGCATCAGGGCTATAGTTCTGGAAGGACTGCGGGAGGATGACAATTGGTATATAGCCGTGATAAACAAGGACGGTTGCAGGCTAAAAGAGGCATCGGGATTGAAGGGTAAGGGTATCTATGATAAAGCAACGCTTTTGTATGAGGAATTTGGAGAAAAAATAGGGATTATCCTGATTGGTCCGGCAGGTGAACGACTGCTTTTTACCGCCGGGGTTGCCAATAACGACGGGGATGGCGCTCCCGGCAGGTTTAGTGGGAGAGGCGGTTTGGGCGCTGTTATGGGCTCCAAGCATCTACTTGCGATAGTCCTCGATGATACAGGCTGTATTGTATCGGAAGCTGCAGAGAAAGATCTATTTAAAGAAAAAGTAAAATTATTTCATAAGGGGATACTGGAAACCACACAAACAAATGAAACGCTCCCAAAATATGGCACGGCAAGTCTTGTTGATGTCACCAATGCACTTGGCGGGCTTCCTACCCGTAATTTTCAAACAGGTAGATTTGAGCAGGCTGACAAGATTAATGCTCAATCCTTATACGACACAATCAAAAAGAGAGCAGGGGAAGGAAATACAACTCATTCCTGTATGCCGGGTTGTATTATTCGGTGTTCAAATATTTTTGCTGACGAAAACGGGAAGACAATTGTATCGCCTCTGGAATATGAAACAATTTCTTTGGCGGGATCGAATCTGGAAATTGGCGATTTGGACACAATAGCTAGAATCAATTACGATTGCAATGATTATGGTGTTGATACTATAGATATTGGCGCTGCAATTGGAGTGGCTATGGAGGCCGGAATACTGAACTTTGGCGATAAAGACGCGGTGTTAAGCTTGATGCAGGAGGTTAAAGAAGGGACTCCTTTAGGCAGAATAATCGCATCGGGTTGTGCAATCACCGGTAAGGTCCTGGGGATACGCAGGGCGCCCGTTGTCAAAGGTCAGGCAATGGCGGCTTATGAACCGCGAGCTGTCAAAGGCACAGCAATAACCTATATGACATCTCCGATGGGCGCCGATCATACTGCAGGAAACCTTGTTCGCACAAATATTAAACCCGATATGAAAGAACAGTTGGTAGTTGCTTCCAGAGATGCTCAGATTGCGATGACAATATTTGATGGTCTCGGTTTCTGTATGTTTATAGCAGCAAGCGTAAAAGACCGTCAGATATTGGTTGATCTGGTTAATGCCCGTTTCGGCTGGGATATAACAAAGGAAGATTTAGTACAGATAGCCCGGGAAAACATGATACTTGAAAGGGAGTATAACCGCAAAGCCGGTTTTACTGAAGCACATGATCGCCTGCCCGAGCATTTTTATGAGGAAGAAAATCCAGTAACGGGTACGGTGTTCGATATTACAGAAGAAGACCTTGAGAAGCTTGTTTTTTGAGCGAATAGGGATAGGATGGAAATGGAAAAAATCAAGCTGGAAATCCAATGGAGAATGGTGTCCAATAATAAAATGAAATCCCTGGAGGCAGTCAAGGGTATTTCAGCCGGAGAGTTGCTTGAGAATCTCGGTTTGGGGGCAGAGAAAGACCAGTTATTCCTCATCTATAACGGGCGCCCGGTTTTTTTGGATGACCTGTTGGATGTTGATGGGGAAATCATTATCATGCCCATATTGGTAGGCGGATAGCTGGCTTCATGCTGGTCCTGCTTTCTAAAGCGGAAAAAAAGCTGGACAAGGAATAGACAACGATATAAAATAAACGAAGCAATATAACATAAACCAAACAATATAAAAATAAATATTATACAATAAGTGAGTAGCTGGCAGCCGCCAGCTATTTTGCCGAAAAGAATACTGTATACATGACAGCATTAATACAACTATACTTAGACGCATATACGCAAAAGCCAGATTGTTAACCAGACAAGAAGGTTGGTTGGAGATGGATAAAAAGAGAGAAAAACGCAAGCACGACCATATAGAACATGCTGTCCAGCTTGGGCCAGGGCCAAAATCCCCGGGCTGGGAGGATATTAGTCTTGTGCATCAGGCTCTGCTCAGGCATGATTTTGACGAAATAGATACCGGACAAATAATGTTTAACAAATCGCTGGAACTGCCGCTCATCATCAATGCTATTACCGGCGGGGCCCCCGGGCTCGAAAAAATTAATGCTTCACTTGCAGCAGTCGCCAAAGAGACCGGCATAGGGTTGGCTGTCGGCTCGCAAATGGCCGGTGTCAGGAATAAGGAAGTCAGGCATACGTATGAGGTTGTCAGAAAAATAAACCCGCAGGGGTTCATTATGGCGAATATCAGCGCATTAGCCGGTCCGCAAGCCGCCAGGGAAGCGGTCGATATGATTGAGGCAGATGTTTTGCAGTTGCATCTGAATGCTGTTCAGGAGCTGCTAATGCCTGAAGGGGACCGGGATTTCCGGTCAGTGGCGGAGAATATCGGAGAAATAGTAAAATCTGTAAACGTACCGGTTATGATTAAAGAGGTAGGATTTGGACTATCCAGGGAAACAGCAGTTGAGCTCTATAAATTAGGGATAGCGGCTCTTGATATAAGCGGTATGGGCGGAACTAATTTTGCGGCTATAGAGCTTACGCGCAGCGGACAAAAAAGCTTGGATATTTTCAAGGGCTGGGGGATTTCTTCGGCAGCCTCACTATTGGAGGTAACAAGCTTAAAGCTGCCGATATTCACTATGGTATCAGGCGGAATTATGAGCGGCCTCGATGTGCTGAAGGGCCTGGCGTTAGGAGCCGATGTGGCAGGGATCGCCGGTTTGTTTCTGAAGATTCTAATTGCAGATGGAGAGCGTGAGCTAGCGCAAAAAGTAATGCAGATAAAGGAAGAACTGCAAATATCGATGATGTTGACCGGTATCGCCAAACTTACAGATGTTTCTACAATCCCACTCGTCATCTCAGGTGAAACGAAAAATTGGTGTGAACAAAGAAAAATAGATATAGAACATTATGGGAAACGGGCGCTGCCTGAAAAAAAGCCTGCGGAGGTGATATTTTGAGCGACGTAAAAACAAAAAAAATTGAGATTAATTACAAGTGGTGTAAGGCGTGTGGGATATGCTACAACCTGTGCCCAAAGGGTGTATATGATAAGGATCAATTTGGCAAAGTAGTTATAAAAAATATAGAAGCCTGCATAGGCTGCCGGATTTGTGAAGATCATTGCCCGGATTATTGTATTAAGATTGGAGGACAGTGACTTGATAGAGCAAAAGAAAGCACTGCTGCTGCAGGGCAACATAGCCTGCGCAATGGCCGCAATAGATGCCGGAGTCCGCTTTTTTGCGGGATATCCGATTACACCCTCGACCGAGATTGCGGAATACATGGCAGAAAATCTGCCCAAAATCGGCGGTAAATTTATTCAGATGGAGGACGAAATAGCCGGGATGGCTGCGATACTTGGGGCAGCTCTTACCGGTGTGAAAACCATCACGGCAACAAGTGGACCAGGGTTTTCGCTTAAACAGGAGAACATAGGATTTGCAGCGATGGCCGAGATTCCGTGTGTAATCGTTAATGTCCAGCGGATGGGACCAAGTACCGGTGGACCCACGTCACCGGCTCAGGGCGATGTCATGCAAGCCCGCTGGGGAACGCACGGGGACCATCCGGTAATTGCCTTATCCCCGGCTTCGGTTCTGGAATCGTATGAGCTGACTGTGAAGGCTATCAATTTTGCCGAGAAATTCCGGATGCCGGTAATCCTCTTGCTGGACGAAGTCGTCGGTCATATGCGTGAGAAGGTTATTCTGCCGGATATCAGTAAGCTGGAAATCATTGAGCGCAAGCGGCCTGAAGTATCGCCTGCCGAATACAAACCATACCAGGATGACGGGACAGGCATTCCGGCAATGGCTGATTTTGGCACCGGCTACCGTTGGCATGTTACCGGACTGAATCATGATGAAAACGGCGCACCGACCGGAAAAACAGACGTTATTCAGGTCCAGCTCACGAGAATACTGAACAAGCTTCGCCCATATTATGAAGAAATCAATTTATATAAAACGTATAGCGTTGAAGACGCCGATTACCTTTTAATCTCGTTCGGCTGTACTGCCCGCTCTGCGGCGGAGGCCTTGGAAACGTTGAGAAAACGGGGCGTCAAGGCCGGTCTTTTGCAGTTGCAGACCATCTGGCCTTTCCCCGATGAGACAGTAGAAACCCTCTGCAAGAACAAGAAAGCAGTATTTGTAGCCGAGATGAATGAAGGGCAGATCATAGGTGAAGTACGCAAGGTTATCGAAAACAATAAGAACCTGTATGGGATAAACAAAATCAACGGAGAGCTCATCACGCCTCAGGAAATTGTGCAGCGTTTTAAGGAGGTGACAGGCGCATGCTAAAGGATATTGAACAATTCATGAGAATGAACCGCCTGCCACATATCTGGTGTCCCGGTTGTGGCAACGGCATAGTAATGAAGGCGATGCTGGAAGCCGTTCATGAAAGCGGGATAGATACGAAAAAAACAGTATTTGTCTCGGGGATTGGCTGCTCCTCACGGGCTACGGGCTATTTGAACTTTGATACCCTGCACACTACACATGGGCGGGCTTTGGCCTTTGCGACGGGTGTCAAGCTGGCCAAGCCGGAACTGAATGTTTTTGTTGTAACAGGGGACGGTGACGGCACAGCTATCGGCGGCAATCACCTGATTCACGCCGCAAGAAGGAATATTGACCTGAATGTCATCCTGTTTAACAATAATATCTACGGCATGACAGGCGGACAATATTCACCGCTCACCCCACACGGTAAATCAGCCACTACCGCGCCATACGGTAATCTCGAAAGACCATTCGACATCTGTGAACTGACGAAGAGTGCCGGAGCCACATATGTTGGCAGAGGCACGGCATTCCATACCAAACAGCTCACTGAGCTCATCAAAGCGGCCATCCAAAACAAAGGCTTCTCGTTTGTCGAAGCGATGACCATCTGTCCGGTTTCATACGGGCGCAGGAATAAGCTGGGCTCAGCCCCGCAGATGATTAAAGCTCTCAAGGATAATACGGTCAATGTAAAAGCGGCAGAAAAACTCGAAGCCGATAAACTGGTTGGGAAGTTTCTTATCGGAGAGTTGTATAAAGAAACGGCGCCTGAATATACCGCAAGCTATGATGCGTTAATCGCCTCGTTTGCAAAGGAGGCTGACAAAAATGAGCAATAGAGCAGAGATTCGTTTAAGCGGAACGGGTGGGCAAGGAATCATCCTCGGCGGCATACTTCTTGCCGAAGGCGCCATCCTGGATGGTAAAGAGGTTGTGCAGACGCAGAGCTACGGACCGGAAGCGCGTGGCGGAGCCAGCAAAGCCGAGGTTATCATCAGTGACAGGGAGATTCTTTATCCGAAGGTTGTAACGCCAAAATATCTCTTGCTGATGTCTCAAGAGGCTGCAAGATTGTATGCAAAGTCAGTAGCTAAAGACGGCCTGATAATTATGGATGAGACGACAGTTACGGAGCTCCCTGAGGTTGAGACGAGAGTTGTACGCGTTCCGCTGACGAGATTGGCCAGAGAAACGATTGGCAACGAAATGACGGCCAATATCATGGCGATAGGGGCATTGGCGGCAGCGGGAGGCATTGTTACAAAGGAATCATTGGAGGAAGCAATCAGAATGCGCTTAGCCAGGATTGCGGCCATAAATATCGAAGCGCTACGCTTGGGATGGGAATGGGGCTTAAGGTAAACATTCGTAAAAACAGGTCTTAAAAAATAATGGGGGCCAGGCTTGCTGTATCACTTGAAGAAAGTATGCAGCGGAGTCTGGCCCCATTGTATTTTTGCTTTAACTGTACATACTAACCTCAAAGATGCTAGAGGGAGAGTCGGCATGTTCAAGAGGTTTATCAAAAAACGTCAGGAAGAAAAACAGCATGCGACGCCTGATAACGGGCAATCGGCAGGCCCATATATGTTTGTAAGTAGTCTCAAAGAGAACCTGAAAACAGTTAAGGACCAGCTGCAAAACTGCGCCGATATTAACTATCGTTATCTCGAAATCGCCGAAACAAAGGCGTACCTTGTCTATAGTGTTGATATTATTGACAAAGCGATGCTGAACAAAAATATTTTAGAGATATGTTTCGAAGACTTTCAGGGTAATAGCCCTGATTTATTCGAACATCTGAAAAACCGCGGTCTCGCGGTAGGTGCCCTCGAGAAGACAAAGGACGTGGATTACTCTCTTGAACTGTTATTTACCGGCCACGTCATGCTTTTGCTCGATGGTCATCGTGAAGCCTTGCTGCTCAATATAAAAAAACTGGAAATACGAGGCGTGGATGTTCCCTCAACCGAGCCGAGTATTCTCGGACCCAAGGAAAGCTTCGGTGAAACGCTGTCGCTCAACGCCTCCCTTTTACGCCGTCGTTTGCCTGTAGCCGATTTTAAAATGGTCGAGCTTGTGCTTGGGCAGAAGACGAGGACGAAGCTAAGGGTGTGCTACCTTGCTAACGTTGCGAGCTCCAAACTTGTTGCCGAGGTCTTGCGGCGTCTGGAACTGATAAATATCGACGGGGTCTTAAGCGAGGGTATGATTGGGGAGCTTATTGATGACGAACCGTATTCGGTGTTTCCGACAATCATTGAAACGGAGAGACCCGACAAGGCTGTGGCCTCAATTCTCGAAGGGCGTGTCGTTATAATCCAGGACAACACTTCCTTTGCCTTGATTCTACCGGCCGTGGCCATGCAGTTTCTGCAAGCGGCAGATGACTATTATAACCGTTATTATTTTGTCAGCTTTATACGGTTCGCGAGGCTCGCGGCGTTGTTCCTCTCGCTATATCTGCCCGGCTTGTATGTGGCCGTAACAACCTTTCATCCGGAGATGCTGCCGACACAGTTTATCATCAGTGTGCAGTCCCAGCGCGAAGGCATCCCATATCCGGCAATAGTGGAGGCAATCATGATGGGTTTTGCATTTGAAATTCTGCGGGAAGCCGGGTTGCGCCTACCGCGTGCGGTGGGTCAGGCCATCAGCATAGTCGGCGCTCTGATTATCGGGGAATCCGCGGTTACCGCCGGGCTGGTCTCACCGGCTATGGTAATTGTAACGGCGGTAACTGCTATATCGTCCTTCACATTTCCATCGCCGGCTCTTGCAGGACCAGTACTTATCATCAGGCTGCTCATCGTATTTTTTAGCGGGGCTCTCGGACTATGGGGAATTCTCATCATCTCACTGCTTCTAATCGGGCATCTGGCCTCGTTGCGCTCATTCGGTATGCCTTATTTGGCACCCTTAGGACCGCTTGTTTTGGAGGACCTCGATGATTTTCTCATACGCGCTCCTCTCTGGAGTATGAAAACCAGGCCGGTCTTCTTGAGCAAGAAAAACCCGATACGACAGAGCAAAAAATCTGTGCCGCAGTCGAAGTAAAAAGCATAAGGAGAGTTCTCTGATGAGAAGCGCTAAGCGAAAAGCAATAATAATGCTTCTGATAATCCAGATTTTTTCCTGTTTGTTGACCGGCTGTTGGGACCGGCAGGAGCTCAATGAAATAAACATAATTATGGGGGTTGCTCAGGACTTTGATGAGAGCGCCAAACAGATAACAATCGTTGGTATCGACCCCTCACAAAAACAGGCAGGAAAGGAGGGCAGCAAAGGAACCTCAGGCTACTCGATATATTCCGTCAAAGGGAAGAATCTGTTTGATGCAGAAAAAAACCTCGCTTTGCTGACCCCTCGTAATGAATTTTGGTCACATTGTGACTTAATTCTTGTATCTAAGGAGCAAGCACAAAAGGAGGGTGTCAGAGATATGCTGGGATTTTTCTCGCGTGATTATTCCCGCAGGTCAACAGCAACGCTGATAGTGACTGAAGGGCGTGCGGATGAGATGTTTTTTTCAACGCCTTCCGAGAGTCAAAACCCTGCCCAGGAAATACTGGATATTCAGAGGTTTGTCGGGAAATCAGGAAAAGCAATTAACAAGTCTATCTATGAGTTCATGGCTGAGACGGAAGCAGTTACCGGAGTGAGCCTAGTCGGCTTTTATACAATTAAGGATTTTGGCGGTGATCCTAATATTTCCGGTCGGGGCAAGGAAAAGCAGGCTCAGGGAACCGCAGTATTCAAGGATTATAAGCTGATTGGCCAATTAACACCTGAAGAAACGCTAGGCGTTAATTGGTTAAGGGAGGATATTCTTCCGGGCTTCGCTATTACCTTTCCTTCACAGAAAAATGGGCCTGTTGATGTGAGTTTGGTAACGGACAGCGTTAAGACGAAAATTGAGCCGTTCCTCACTGCAACCGGCAGCATTGTTAAAGTGGAGATAGCAGTAACCGGTAAAATAATAGAGTATGATGGGCAGGAGAACCTTATGGACGAGAAAGTCTTTAAGGCTATAGAACAAGCCTGCAGCGAGCAAATTAAAAGGGATATTTCGATTAGTTGGGAGAAATGCCAGCAGGAATTAGAGGTAGATGCCTTTCGTTTAGGGGACAAGTTTTCCAACAAATACAAGACCGTGCTTGAATTGAGCCAACAGGAATGGCAGGAAATATTTCTGGATATGAAGCTTGAACTGAATGTCAAAACTACTATTAGAGGTTCGGGACTTCGCCGTGAAGGGCCAAAAAGGGGTTGAGTCTCACGTTTTTTATAATCATGGTATGTGTTTCGGCTTTAGCTTTAAGCGTTGAATTTCGTAGTCTAATCAAGGAGAAGGCTTGGCTCAGCCTGGCTTTGAGTATAGGGTTTGTTCTGTTTGGGCTGATAATCACGTTCTTGATTCAGATACAGGTAAAAACCCCATCTTTGGCAGGTTTACTGCTGGCAATTGTAAAAAAGTTATTACCCTTTGTGCCGGCCTTTTTTGGAGGGTGATAAGCTTTTAAGAATGGATATAAACAGTAAGAGCGGTAAGACAACAAAGGAAGCCGTCATATCCAGCAAGGGCAAAACCTGTGATATGAATGCCGGTGTCTCCTGATAGTTTCCGTAGCCCTTGAGGCTAAGCGGGATTAAAAAAATACAAAATGGATAGACGAGAGGCTTAATATCCGGCAGTTTAAAAAGACAGCGTATGCTGTCGAGCGAGACGAAAATACAGGCAGCGACCTTGCTGAATACGACAAAAAACCAGGTAAATATCAGGAATATCTCAATTCTTTCGACGAAATTACCGAAGTGAATAGTTCGCGCGACCATATAGGTTGGGAAGACCAGCTGCTCAGCCTCAGCGAGTGAGAAAATTCCTGTCGCGAGGAACTGCCTTAATATCAGAAAAAAGGCAGCAATCAGATGTCCTGCCAGGAGGCCCGGCAAAATTTTACGGGGGTCCTTCACATAGATGGCGATACCGGCCAGCAGGAATATCTCTGCATTGGGCAAGGATGTAACGATAATCACACTTTTTAGAAAACTAATCCAGCTGACTGAAAAGACAGGCAGGATATAAGTCAGATCGACCTGAAAGGCGGCGACAATAAACATAGCTGTCAGTACCAGTATTACTACCGGAAATACAATTTCGAAGGAGCGCACAGTTGGTTCCAGCCCTTTGCGGATGATATAGCCGATCGACAGGACTAACGTGAGACAAAAGACCCAGCCCGGGGTAGCAGTCATGATGGCTGCCATGAAAAGATTTTGGATATTAAAAGCAATGAGCGCCGCAAGGAGTATCGCAAAAAAAATGAAGTAAAGAAGAAACAGCTTGCCCAGAAAAGGACCTATCAGGGCCGTTAGTATTTCGAGAATGCTCTTGCCCGGGAATTTACTGAGCAGGAATGATAGCATCAGGATAATTATAACTCCCAGGATTGTTGAAACAATTTCGCTTATCCAAGTATCCCTGCCCCCATAGCTCGTTCCACCGCTATAGATTAGGGAGGTGCCGAGAATAAATGATGCTGTAACACAGCTTAATTGCCACGGGGAGATATATTCTTTGCGGTTCATCTGCCAGCACCTCCTTCTTTCGGTATATAGATTACCCCCGGCAGGGGTTTTTATGATAGAATCCAGGTATTTGATGTGTATAAGAAATAAATGCTGTTATAATGAAAAGAGTGTTAATATTGATAATATCGCTTTGTTTTTAATTCAACCATAATTTGGCAGGAAGCGCTAAGGGAGATGGAATATATGAGACCAGGCTGGGGATTTTTCCTGGGGGTATTTTTAGTTGTTTTATCAGCAGTATTTTATTATCTTTACTATCTGGCCTTGCCGGATACCGGCATGATATACAGGCTGATAATAGGCGACCTGGCGTTTATTCCTATCGATGTACTGTTTGTTAGTCTAATCCTGCATCGCATCATAACAGAGCGTGAAAAGAGCAGGATGTTTAAGAAATTGAATATGGTCATTGGCGTGTTTTTTAGTGAAGTCGGCACAAAATTATTAAGAATCATATCTGAAACGGATCATCAGACAGATACAATCAGGCCATATCTTTTAGCTGAAGATAAATGGCAGGATAAAGAGACAGCAGGTGTATTGGAAAAGTATGATTTTATTATTGAGGCAACCCCTGCGCAAATAGAGGCTGTTAAAACATTTCTCGTTGAAAAAAGAAATTTCATGCTGCGGCTCCTGGAAAACCCAAACTTGCTGGAGCATGATGCTTTCACGGAGGTTATCTGGGCCGTGTTTCATCTGATTGAAGAGTTGGCAGCCCGGGAGAATATCAGCACGTTGAACGAATCGGATTTGAAACATCTTGTTGTCGACACCCAGAGAGTATACAGCCTCCTGACTAAAGCATGGCTGGGATATATGCTTCATTTGCGCAAGGATTATCCGTATCTTTACTCTTTAGCGGCACGAATGAATCCTTTCGACCCGGAAGCTTCACCGGTTATTGTAGAATAAATGAACTAAATAATTGGACGGTGAAAATAATGAAGGTAGATCTGCATATTCATACAAATGCGTCCGACGGACGCTGGACACCGGAGCGCCTGGTAAACGAGGTTGTGAAAACAGGCATACGGCTTTTTTCCGTTACGGACCATGACACTGTTGATAATATCAGCGCGGTTCAAAAACTGGCGACGGATGCCGGCGTGCTTTTTATACCGGGCGTTGAGATATCTGCGACGTTAAACGGCCAGCTCTTTCATATTCTCGGATATGGTATTGAACAGACTAATCCGGGCCTGCAAAAAATCTTAACTCATAATACCGGGCTTATGAATAAAAATGACGATAACAGCATCAGGCAATTAATCGCGCGCGGCTACGATATTGATTATGCTGCCTACTTGTCCTATCAGGACGATAGCGGACGGGGAGGCTGGAAAGCCTTGAATTTTCTAATTGATACAGGACTTTGTGCCGGAATGGAGGAATTTTTTCGAGTTCTGTTCAAGGATGCGCCGGCGCCCTACCCGATATTTCCACATCCCGAGGAGATAATAACTGCAATTGTCGAAGCCGGCGGGACACCGATTTTAGCGCACCCCGGCGGCAGCGTAAATAGAAAATCCAGTATCGAAGAGGTGCTCCTCACATTTCTGGAGTTCGGGATTGGCGGCTTTGAATCGTTTCATCCGGAGCATGATGAAAAGAAGACCAGGATATGCCTTGAATTCTCGCAAAAAAACGAGCGTCAGATAACGGGCGGTTCTGATTGCCACGGGGGGTTTATCCGCAGCAGGAAGCTTGGGCTGCCTGATATTGTTTTGCAGCAGTTGAAGCTGAAAAAGCTCGGAGAGTACACTGAAAGAGTGTGAAGGAATAGAGTGGCGTGAAGTCTTCACTAAGGTTCTGGCACAGCAAGAAAAGAAAACCGGTTGAGGAACTGGTTTTTTCTTGACAATCACGCTGTGTAAATATAGAATACATCTGTTAAGTAAATATACTTAACAAGCAGAAGGTGGTTGGAAGTGGAAGAAATCGCTGTACGCGCCCTGTTATTTGATTTTTATGGACCGTTGTTGACGGCTAAGCAACAGATTATCTATGATTTATATTATCAGCAGGATTTATCTTTGGGAGAAATTGCCGAACAGCAAAATGTCTCGAGGCAGGCGGTCTATGACCTGCTCAAAAGAACGGATGAATCGCTGCATGATTATGAAGAAAAACTAAACCTCATTGCAAAACAGCAACAAAACCTGGAATTAATCAAGGCTATCAAAGAAAAGGTTACGGAGCTCACAAAAGATAGTGCAAAGAAGGATAACAACAATGTATTCGGACTGCTTGAAAAACTCGAGAATAACTGGTAGGTGATGGATAGATGCCCTTTGAGGGATTAGCCGAAAAACTGCAAAATGTCTTTAAAAATCTGCGCGGCAAGGGCAAGCTCAATGAAAAAGATGTTGAGCAGGCGATGCGCGAGGTACGTATGGCTCTTCTGGAGGCAGATGTTAATTATAAGGTTGTCAAGGATTTTGTCAATAATATTAAAGCACGGGCTGTCGGGGCAGAGGTTTTAGAAAGCCTTACGCCTGCACAGCAGGTTATTAAGATTGTCAATGAGGAATTGACGACACTCATGGGAGGCAGCTCGAGCAAGCTGAATATCGCCTCGAAGCCGCCTACTGTGATTATGCTCGTAGGCCTGCAAGGCTCCGGGAAAACAACAACCTGCGCAAAGCTCGCCCGCCATCTGAAGAAACAGGGAAGAAATCCGCTTCTTGCAGCCTGTGATATCTACCGGCCAGCCGCAATCAAGCAACTGCAGGTACTCGGGGAAAGCCTTGATATCCCCGTATTTACAATGGGAGACAAAACGGATCCGGCTGATATTGCCAAAGCTGCCCGCGCAGCTGCCGAGAAACAAGGGCATGATCTGCTGCTTATCGATACAGCCGGGCGCCTTCATATCGATGAAGACCTGATGGCAGAGCTCGAACGCATGAAGGCCCAATGCCGGCCACATGAGATATTGCTGGTTGTAGACGCGATGACAGGTCAGGATGCTGTAAATACAGCCGATGTGTTCAATAAGCGGCTGGGCTTAGATGGTGTCATACTGACCAAACTCGATGGAGACAGCCGCGGAGGCGCAGCGCTTTCAGTTAAGGCGGTTACCGGCAAACCTATTAAATTTGTCGGGTCAGGCGAAAAACTTGATGACCTCGAATCCTTTCACCCCGACAGGATGGCGTCCAGGATACTCGGTATGGGTGACGTGCTGACGTTCATTGAAAAAGCGCAAGCCAGCGTAGATACGAAAAAAGCGGAAGAACTTGAACGGAAGCTGCGCCGCAATGAATTTAACCTTGATGATTTTCTTGAGCAGATACAGCAAATGAAATCGATGGGCCCAATCAATCAGCTCATGGATATGATTCCCGGCATGAACAAAATTAAAGGTATGAAGGATATCGATATCAGCGAGAAAGATATTAAGCGTACCGAGGCTATTGTTCGTTCGATGACAAGGCAGGAACGAAGAAATCATGAAATCTTAAACGGCAGCAGGAGAAGACGTATCGCTCACGGCAGTGGCACGAGCATACAGGAGGTTAACAAGCTTATCAAGCAGTACGAGCAATCGTTGCAGATGATGAAGCAGATAAGCCTCATGAAGTCGGGTAAAGCGGGTAAAAAAGGTGGATTAAATTTGCCTTTCTTCAAATAGACTATGCATGCCAACAGGTTGGCATATTAAGGAGGTGAAATCATGGCTACACGTATAAGATTAAAGCGTCTGGGTGCCAAAAAGGTTCCTTTTTACCGTTTGGTTGTTTCGGATTCCCGTTCTCCACGCGATGGTAGATTTATCGAGGAAATCGGTTATTATGATCCGATGAAAAATCCTGCAGTTATCAAGGTTGATGAGGAAAGAGCTTTATACTGGTTAAAGACAGGAGCGCAACCTTCCGAAACTGTCAGGGCTTTATTGAAAAAAGCCGGAGTTATTGGCAAAACAGTGGAAGTATCGAATGAGTAGTAGTATCGAATGAGTAGTAGTATGATTTAGGGGGTAGGACAAATGAAAGAGCTGGTTGAGGTCCTGGCTAAAGCTCTGGTCGACCATCCGGAGTCTGTACAAGTAACAAGCCGTGAAGATGAATATGCTACAATCATTGAATTACAAGTTGCTCCCGAGGATATGGGAAAGGTTATCGGAAAACAGGGGCGGATTGCCAAGGCTGTCAGGACTCTTGTAAAGGCTGCGGCTGCCCGGGCAGGGGCCAAAAAAGTTATAGTTGACATCGTGCAGTAGAGAGGGGCCTTCGGCCTCTTTTCGGTATGTGAGAATTAACACAGAAGGAACGGAAGTGCAGAGAATGATTATCCATCGTAAAATACTTGTTAAAATAATCGTTACCGAGGCCTTCAAAGAAAAAGTAGTCACGGAAATGACAGAAGGACTTAACAAAATGGAGGCAGAGCTCAGCTTTTTAGAGCAAAGGGCTAAAAAGACTATTACCGAATTGACTATAAAAGCATCGCCGCAGGCACAGGCTGTTCGCGAACAGCTGGAATGGGAGAAAAAGAAACGCGATGATGCTAAAGCTGAGTTGAGTGAACGGATTAGAATGATCAGCAGCTTAAAAGAAGGAACAGAGATTACCCAGGGCGAGATTGAGGGCCCGGTTGATATTAAGGTCGGGGATAGCTGGAGCCAGGTGTTTAAAAAGGAGATTGTCCTAAAAGACGGGATAGTTGTGGATATAAGGTAGGTATTGTTAACAATGGAAACATACATAAGGATAGGTATGATAATCAATACTCACGGACATAAGGGCGAATTAAAGATACTGCCTCTTACTGATGATATCAACAGGTTCGGGGAAGCGGAGTATTTTTACGTGCAACAAGGCAATGAGTATAAAAAATATCATATAGTACAGTCCAGGGTTCACCAGGATAAGGTCATACTGTGTTTTCGTGAAATACCCGACATGAACGAGGCCCAAAAGCTCAAAGGAAAATATCTGGAGCTTCCGGAAGCGGAGCTTATGCCGTTGCCTGCCGGTCATTATTATATTTATCAGCTGATTGGCCTTGATGTATACGAGGGAGAAAACTTTCTGGGCAAGCTTAACGATGTTCTTAAAACTGGCAGTAATGACATTTATGTAGTAAAAGGGACTACCGGCAAAGAAATCTATCTTCCGGCAATAAAAGACGTTGTCCGCGAAATTGACCCGGCCTTGCGTATTATGAAGGTCGTAATTCCGCCGGGGCTCTTAGACTAAACGGACATTCTTCGCAGGAGGAATCTATGGATATTCACGTATTTACAATATTTCCGGAAATGTTCAGCAGTCCGCTGGATGCAAGCATTATCAAAAGGGCGCGCGAAAAGGAGTTGATACGCGTTTGGCTCCACGATTTTCGGGTGTATTCAGCATCAAAGCATAAAAAGGTTGACGACAGCCCTTTTGGCGGAGGCGCAGGAATGGTGCTGACACCAGAGCCTGTTTTCAGCGCCCTTGAACAAAACTTCAAAGGCGGCAAGGTTCTCTTGATGTCACCACAGGGGCAAAGATTTGACCAGAAGCTCGCCTGCGAGCTTGCCTCTGAAGAGAGACTTGCGATAATCTGCGGTCACTATGAAGGCTTTGATGAGCGAATCAGGAGTCTTGCCGATTATGAGATTTCT